>Ga0255338_1000193_pt1 | contig 247065 bp, 224 predicted proteins | sample MeOH1_35cm_T4_19_FD_203715 | JGI IMG/M metagenome (GOLD analysis project Ga0255338, IMG submission 203715) | Sandy soil microbial communities from University of British Columbia, Vancouver, Canada - MeOH1_35cm_T4_195 | ecosystem: Engineered > Artificial ecosystem > Sand microcosm >... | reverse complement strand
ATAGCCGTACGCGGCGACGGACGAGGTGTACACGAGGCGTCGCGGCCGGGCCGCGGCGACCGTGGCTTCGAAGACGTTGCGGGTGCCCGCGATGTTGATCCGGTGACTCTCGGTGCGCGAACCCATGATGACGAACGCCAAATGCACGACGACGTCGGCCTCCGCGACGAGGGCGTCGACGGCGCTGCGGTCGAGGATGTCACCCTGCCGGTACTCGGTCTTGGTCCACCCGTGTGCGGACGGGTCGAACGGGCTTCGTGCCATGCCGAGGATCCGGTCGATGCGCGGATCCTGTTCGAGGGCCGCGACGGCGGCTCTGCCGATCTCGCCGGTAGGTCCGGTGACCGCAACTGTCGTGCCCATGAGAATCCCCTCGCTCGTGCCGTCGTCCGTGCGACCCGTACCGCGTTCCCGGGCCGGTCGAGGAGCAAACCTCCGGTCCGGCGCCTGCCATTAGACTCTCCGCGACCGTGGACAGGGGGCGAATCGTGGGCGACGGTGGATCGACGCAGATCGGCGACGGGGTGTGGGCGTTCGTGCGGGCGCCGGGCGGCTGGGGCGAGGCGAACACCGGGCTCGTCGTCGATGCGGGCACGGCGTCACTGGTGGTGGACACCGCGTGGGACACCCGTCTGGCGCGCCGGATCGCGGAGGCGCAGCAGCCGCTGGTGGCGCGGGCACCGATCACCGAGGCCGTCAATACCCACTCGGACGGCGACCACTGGTGGGGCAACGACACGCTGCCGGCGGCGACCCGCATCACGACCAGTGCGGCCGCGCTGCGCGGCATGCGCGAGGATCTGCCGCCGGCCGCGGTGACGGCGCTGGCGACGGCGGGCCGGTGGCTGGGCGCGGTGCCCGGCCGGGTCGGCGCCGCGGCCGCCTACATGCGCCGGATTCCGGGCGGCGCCCACCTGCCGTGGCGGTCGCCCCGGCTGCCAGACCACACCTTCGACACCGGTCTGCGGCTCGAGGTGGGACAACGTCCGGTGGCGTTGGAACGGCTCGGGCCGTGCCACACCGCCGGGGACGCGATCGTGCACGTGCCGGACGCCGGCGTGGTCTTCGCCGGCGATCTGCTGTTCGTCGGCTCGACCCCGATTCTGTGGCACGGGCCGCTCGAGAACTGGATTGCCGCGATGGATCGGCTGCTGGCGCTGGACGCCGACGCCTACGTGCCGGGCCACGGACCGTTGTGCGGACCGGACGAGATCCGCGAACTGCGCGCCTACTGGGTGTGGCTCGAGCAGGCCGGCCGGGAACAGCACGCGCGCGGCGCCGGGCCGCTCGAGGCGGCCCGGCGGCTGGTACGCGATCCCGAATTCGTCCGGTGGGGCGACTGGATCCACCCGGAGCGGATCGTCCTGAGTCTGAGCACGCTGTTCCACGGGTGGGGCGGGCATCCCCCGGCGCCGCCCACCGTCGCGCGACGGGCCGGGGCATTCGCCGACGCCGAGACGCTGCTACGCGAGTTGTCCGTCACGCGGTGAGGATCGCGTGATCGGCACGGACGCCGGAGTTGTGTGCAGACGTGGCTACTTGCGGCCCGGCGCCCAGTTCATGCCCCAGCCGTAGGCACGATCGAGGTCGGACTGGCTGCCGTCGACGTATTCGACGAGCCGCGAGACGCTGATCTCGCGGCCGGTGTTCTGCAGCATCGCGATGGCACAGATCCGTGCACCGTTGTTCGGCGAGTCGAGGCGCACCTCGATCTGCGGCCCGGAGGGCGGCGTGAGGGTGACGACGCCGTCCACTGCCGCCCAGTTCGGGGCGCCCTCGTAGATCATCGCGAAGATCAGGATCCGGCGGAATCGTTCGGGTTGTCCCAGGTCGATGCGCATGGTCTCACCGGCGGAGACGGCGCCGGTGCGGTCGTCGCCGTCCAGCGCGATGAACGGAGGTTTCTGCAGCGCACCGAAGCTGTTGCCGAGGGCCTGGACGACACCCTTCGAGCCGTCGGCGAGCTCGTAGAGGCAGCCGAGGTCGAGGTCGACGCCGCGGCCCGCCGCGCCGCCGGTGAGCTTGGCGAGGAATCCCTTCTTCGGTGGGGTCGGGGATCCGGTCTGTGACCAGTTCAGGTTCACCAGGGTGATCCCGCTTCCGGACTTGGCGAGATCGACCGTCGGGGCTGCCTTGGTGAGGCTGATCTTGCTCGGGTCGACTCCGCCCGTGCTGTCGCCGGGGTTCTTCGGGGGCCGGGTGTAATCGATTGCCATGGCTGGAACCTTTCCCTGGATACGAGAACGGGAACCCGCGATTGCTCGAACCGATCGCGGGTTCCCGTCGATGTCGTGCGGTCAGGCGGCGACGGACGCCTTCGTCTCCTGACGATTGCGCCGGATGCTGCTGGCGAACGCGGCGCCGATGAGCGCGACCCCCACCAGACCCGTGATGATCTCGTTCACGTGATGGCCGATCGAGTACAGCAGGATGAACGCGAGCGCACCGATCGCCCAGTGCGCGCCGTGCTCGAGGTAGCGGTACTCCGACAGGGTGCCCTTGCGGACGAGAAACACCGTGATCGAGCGGACGAACATCGCGCCGATGAAGCCGAGGCCCAGCGCGATGATGATCGGATCGGAGGTGATGGCGAACGCGCCGATCACGCCGTCGAAGGAGAACGACGCGTCGAGCACCTCGAGGTAGAGGAACAGGAAGAATCCGGCCTTGCCGGTGGCCTTGGCCAGCTGGGTGGGCCCGCCGGTGCCTTCTTCCTCACCTTCCTCGGGGATGTGGAACATCTCGCCGAGGCCGTTGACGGCGATGTAGGTGATCATGCCGAGTACGCCGGCGATCATCACCGTGGCGACCTTGTCCTCGGGGGCGAGGATCGTAGCGGTCAGCACGAGCAGCACCGACGCGACGACGACCTCGAGCTGGTCGAGCTTGCCGGCCCGCGCGAGCGGACGCTCGAGCCACGCGAGCCACTTGATCTCACGTTCCTCGAAGATGAAGTTCAGGAACAGCATCAGCAGGAACATGCCACCGAAGCCGGCGATCTGCGGGTGTGCCTCGGTGATGATGGTCTCGTAGCTGGGACTTCCGTCGGGGAAGTACGCGGCGTCGTTCGGCGGTGGGTTGAGGGCGAGGTCGAGTGCCTCGACCGGACCGAGGCCGGAGGCGATCCACACGATGAGCAGCGGGAAGATCAGCCGCATACCGAACACGGCGATGAGGATGCCGATGGTGAGGAAGATCTTCTGCCAGAACTCGCTCATCCGCTGCAGCACGGTGGCGTTGATGACCGCGTTGTCGAACGAGAGCGAGACCTCGAGGACGCCGAGGATCGCGGCGAGGAACAGTGCCTGGGGTCCGCCGTAGAGGAAGGCGACCACCAGGGACACGACGGTGACGGCGAACGATATGCCGAAAATGCGCAGAACCACGAAGCGTGGCCTTTCTGTCTGGATCGGGCGGTGCAGGGTGGTTACTGCAGCAAACTATCGGTGACCCAAGGAAAGCGGCCCCCGGCGACGAAGCCGGGGGCCGGATCCGGGGTCCGGAGGAACGTCAGACGTTGACGCCGTAGTCACGGGCGATGCCCGCCAGGCCGGACGCGTAGCCCTGGCCGATGGCGCGGAACTTCCACTCCGCACCGTGCCGGTACAGCTCACCGAAGACCATGGCGGTCTCGGTGGACGCGTCCTCCGACAGGTCGTAGCGGGCCAGTTCGTTGCCGTTGGCGCGGTCGACGACGCGGATGTAGGCGTTGCGGACCTGACCGAACGACTGGCTACGGGAGTCGGCGTCGTAGATCGAGACCGGGAAGAAGATGCTCTCGATGTTCGCCGGCACGGCGGTCAGGTCGACGTTGACGACCTCGTCGTCGCCCTCGCCCTCGCCCGTGCGGTTGTCGCCGATGTGCTCGATCGAGCCGTCCGGGGACTTGAGGTTGTTGAAGAAGACGAAGTGCTGGTCCGAGACCACCTTCTTGTCGGCGCCGGTCGCGATCGCGCTGGCGTCGAGGTCGAAGTCGGCACCGGTGGTGCTGCGGATGTCCCAGCCGAGGCCGACGGCCACGGCGGTGAGGTTCGGCGCTTCCTTGGTGAGGGAAACGTTGCCGCCCTTGGTCAAGCTGACGCCCATGCGGGGTCCTTTCGATCTGTCGGTCCGGACGAGGTGCCCGGGCGGGCACGCCCGATTTGCGCGTGTCCCACCACCCTAATAGCTGATGCGCGCCCACGCCCCCGCGCTCCGCATGCACACGGGACCGAAGGGCGCGGACCAGTACCATTCGGGGCGTGGCGAGCCGATGGACGCGCCGCCTCTTCGGCGGTGGGAGCACCGACGATCCGCTGGCGCTGCGCGCCTACGACGCGATGGTCGCCGCGTTCCTCGACATGGACCGGCGCCAATCCGTCGCCGAGGCCGGAGTCACGGCCTCGCACGAACTCGCCCCGCAGCGCGGCCTGCGGCGGGAATGGGAACCCGTCCGCGAAGCGTGCTACCGCGCGGCCGAGACGTACCTGCACCTCTCCCGCACCGAACCGTCCGATCCGCTCGCCCCCGCTCCGGCCTACGAACAGGCCCTGCAGCAGATCGGTCTCGCCACCCGCACCCTCGACGAGTTCTACGACCGCCACCGCGCGCACCTCGAGCACTCGGTCGCGGTGGCCCGGACCGTGCCGCAGCTCGCCCGGCAGGTCCGTACCGAGGCGCAGGCCGCGGCGGCACTGGTGACCGCACCCGAGCATGCGGCATACGCCGACTACCCGTCCGTGCGGGCCGCGGCGGACACGCTCGACGCGGAGATCCGGGCGCTCGATTCGGCCGTGGGAACCGGGGCGGTCCGAACCGCGGCACGACGAGCCGAGGAGGCGGCGACCGCCCTGCGCCGCGCCCTCGCGCAGGCACCGGACCGAGCCGAGTCCGCCCGGAAGGCTGTGGCATCGGTCACCACCCGGCTGTCGGCGGTCCGCACCCGTGCCGAGAGCCTGGCGCCGGCGTTCTCGGCGCTGCTGCGCGAGTTCAACGCCGCCAGCTCGGCCGACCTGGCCGGCAACGAACGCGCCGCCCGCGAGTTCCTCGACCGGGCCGACGCCGACGTGTCCGCGGCGCGAACGGCAGCGGCCGCGAACCGGCCCGAACAGGCGCTGGAGCTGACCGCGGCGGCCCGGGCATCGCTCACCCAGGCCGAACGGTACGTCGACGCCGTCACCGACCGGCTGTCCGTCCTCCGCGAGGTCCGCCGTGATCCGGCCGCGAAGGTGGAGCAGGTACGGTTCCGTCTGCGCGACGCGCAACAACTCGCGGTCCAACGGGGGTTGACCGCAGAATGGGGTTCGGTGCTCGACGCGCAGCTCGATCGGATCGACAGGGCAGTCGGTTCGCTCACCGGAGTACACCCCGACTACTGGGCGTACGTCCGGGAGCTCGACGCCGTTTCGCGCTTCATCGCCGGTGTGGTGCAACGAATGAGAGGACGAACGGACGAGGTATGAGTGGGGGAACCTTCACCGACATGCGCACGATGCATCATTTCCACCACCTCGACGGCGCGGCCCGGGACACCTTGTTCCTGCATCCGCCGCAACCGTTCTCCGATGCCGACGAGCGTGAGCGGCTCGCCGTCGCGCTCGGGGCGACCCTGTACGTGCCCGCCACCCGCTCGGATCTCGCCGCCACGGTCGCGCGCCGCAGCGGGGAGGGCGTCGCCTCGATGGTGATCGACCTCGAGGACGCCGTCGCCGATCACGAGGTCGAGGACGGCCTGCGCAACGCGGTCGCCACCCTCGACGCACTCGCCGGCACCGCCGCCGCGACGATGCTGCTGTTCGTCCGGGTGCGCACCCCCGACGGTGTCGACCGCATCGCCGACACCCTGGGACCGGGCGTCGCCGCGCTGACCGGATTCGTCCTGCCCAAGTTCACCGCGGCGTCGGGTCCGGCGTTCCTCGACGCCGTGGCTGCGGCCTCGGAACGGCTGGGCAAGCCGCTGTACGCGATGCCGGTGCTCGAATCCGCCGAGCTGGTGCACCGGCAGACCCGCGACGGCGAACTCCAGCAGATCGCCGCGCTCCTCGCCGGGCACCGCGACCGCGTGCTGGCCGTGCGGATCGGCGCCACCGACATGTGCGGCACCTTCGGCATCCGCCGCGACCGCGACCTGACCATCTACGACGTGCGGGTCGTGGTCGACGTCATCGCCGACGTCGTCAACTACCTGGGCCGCACCGACGGCACCGGATTCGTCATCACCGGTCCGGTCTGGGAGTACTTCGCCGATCACGAGCGCATGTTCCGCCCGATGCTGCGGGCCACGCCGTTCGCCGAGCACGACGCGGTGCTGTTCCGGCAGCAGCTCGTCAGCCGGGATCTCGACGGCCTGCTGCGGGAGATCGCCCTGGACCGGGCGAACGGCATCCAGGGCAAGACCGTGATCCACCCCTCGCACGTGGCGGCCGTGCACGCGCTGTCCGCCGTGACGCACGAGGAGTACCACGACGCGATCGACATCCTCGGCGGTGACGCGGGCGGCGTACAGGCCTCCGGATACCGCAACAAGATGAACGAGCGGCGCCCGCACCGCACCTGGGCGGAGCAGACGTTGCTGCGCGCGTCGGTGTTCGGCGTCACCAACAAGGGAGTGACTTTCGTGGACCTGCTGACGGCACTGGTGGACCGGTGATCACCGGAGTGCGGTCGCCTTGGGCGACGGAACAGTTCGGGCTCGAGCTGCAACACCTGGCGTCGGCCACCGGCGACACCGTGCCGGACCTCGTCGTGCCGGGACTGCGCCGCAATCCTCGTCGCGCGCACCTGCTGGTCTCCACCGTCCTCGGCAAGCACATCCCCACCGAACCGGCCGCGGTGATCGGCGCGGGCGACCGGCTCGGCGATCTCGTCGCGGACCTGCTCGGCTCCGCCGCGTCCGATGCGGTGGTCCTCGGTTTCGCGGAAACCGCAACGGGACTGGGCCATTGCGTGGCGAGCCGGTTGCGGGCACGTTGCTACCTGCACTCCACCCGCCGCGACGTGCCCGGCGCCGGCACCTTCGCCGGATTCGAGGAGGGCCACTCGCACGCCACGTCGCACCTGCTCCAGCCGACGTCGCCGGAACTGTTCGCCAACGACGCGCCGCTGGTCCTGGTGGACGACGAGATCTCCACCGGGGCAACCGCGGTCGATGCCATCCGGGCCCTGCACCGGCACAGTCCCCGCGCCCGGTACGTCGTCGCGTCGCTGGTGGACATGCGCACCGCCGAACACCGTCGCGCCGTCGCCGAAGCGGCCGCCGGGCTCGGTGTCCGCATCGACCACGTGAGCCTTGCGACGGGGCACACCGTTCTCCCCGGCGGACTCACCGAGCGGGTGGGCGCGCTACCGGACCCGGACCTGAATCCGGTTGCGCCGGAACGCGGCACCGTCGATTTCGTCACGCTGCCGTGGCCGGCGACCGTGCCCGACGGCGGCCGGCACGGGTTCCTGCACACCGACACCACGGCCTTCGACACCGCGATCGACCGCACCACCGACGCCGTGACCACCGCCCTGACCCCGGGACGCCCGGTCGTCGTCGTGGGTCACGAGGAACTGATGTACCTGCCGCTGCGCATCGCCGACGCGCTCGCCGGCAGGGGGGTTGCCACGCGATTCCAGACCACCACCCGTTCCCCCGCATACGTCCGGGACGTGCCCGGCTACCCCCTGCGCCGCGGATTCACCTTCACCGCACCCGAACCGGACGACGTCCCGCGCTATCTCTACAACGCGCGGTGGCCGGAAGGGGAAGGCGCACAGCTGCTGCTCGTGCTCGACGACCCCGCCGACACCGACCGTCTGCGCGCCGACGGTGGCCTGCTCGACGTGCTGACCGCCGCCGGGGAGGACGTGGTCGTGGCCGTCGTGCCCGCCACCGATCCCGCCGTGCTGCGCGCCGACCGGGAGGAACGATGACGACCCCGTTGACCGGGCCCGGCTTCGGCTCCTACGCCCCGGACGAGGTGAGCTGGCTCCTCAAGGACCTCTCGCACGTCGCACTCGAGGCCGACGTCGCCGAACGCGAGCGCCGCATCCAGGCGGGCCTCGCCCACTACGCCGAGTCGCTGCCGATCGAATACCAACCCGATGCCGCCTACCGCGAGCTGTTCGACAAGGTGCTCGCCGCGACGGCGGGGCGCCTCGCGCACGCCGTCGGCACCGTCACCGAACTGCTGCTCGCCGAACGGGGCCGGGACCTGACGCTCGTATCGCTGGCCCGCGCAGGCACTCCCGTCGGGATCCTGATCCGCCGCTGGGCGCAGCGGCACCACGGACTGAACCTGCCGCACTATGCGGTGTCGATCGTGCGGGGCCGTGGGATCGACTTCGCCGCCCTCGACCACGTGACGGCACGGCACGATCCGGCCTCGGTGGTGTTCGTCGACGGCTGGACCGGCAAGGGCGCCATCGCCCGGGAACTCACGGCGGCCCTGGCCGAGTACCGGGCCGCGGGCGGCCCGGAGCTTTCCGACGACCTCGCCGTGCTCGCCGACCCCGGGTACTGCGTGCGGACCTACGGCACCCGCGACGACTTCCTCATCGCCTCGGCATGCCTGAATTCCACCGTGTCCGGACTGGTTTCACGCACCGTCCTCAACGACACCCTGATCGGTCCGGGCGAGTTCCACGGCGCGAAGTTCTACGCCGAACTCGCCGGCGAGGACGTCTCGGCCGTCCTCCTCGACACCGTCGCGGCCGAGTTCGGCGACCGGGACGCCGCGGTCACCGCCGCCGGGAACATCCTGCGCTCCGATCGCACCCCCACGTGGGCGGGCTGGGAGTCGGTGGAGAAAGTGCGGGCCGAGTACGGCATCTCCACCGTCAACCACGTCAAACCCGGTGTCGGCGAGACCACCCGGGTGCTGCTGCGGCGCGTGCCGTGGCGGGTGCTGGTCCGCGAGGCCGACGCCGAGGAGCACGCGCACATCCGGATGCTCGCCGCAGCCCGCGACGTGCCGGTGGATGTCGTTCCCGACCTGGCGTATTCGTGCATGGGCCTGATCAAGGATCTGCCGTGACCACCACCCTCGTCGCCACCGACCTCGACCGCACGATGATCTACTCGCGCGCCGCGATGGGCGAATCGCCCGTCCCGGACGGCGATCTGGTGTGCGTCGAGCACTACGACGGCGCGCCCCTGTCGTACTTGACCGTCACGTCCGCGCAGGGCCTGCGCGACCTGGCCGCCGCGGCGGTGGTGGTGCCGACCACCACGCGCACCCCGGAACAGTTCCGGCGCATCGACCTGCCCGGTGCGCCGTGGCGGTACGCGATCACCAGCAACGGCGGCATGATCCTCGCCGACGGGGTACCGGACGCCGGTTGGCGGCAGGCAGTGGACACGGCCGTGCGCACCGAGGGCGCCGGACTCGACGAGGTCACCGCCGAACTGCGCCGCCGCATCTCCGACGACTGGGTGCACAAGTTCCGGGTCGCCGACGAACTGTTCTGCTATCTCGTGATCGACGTCGCCGCGCAGCCCGTCGGCTTCCTCGACGAATGGGACCACTGGTGCCGGCGCCGCGGATGGAACGCGTCTCAGCAGGGCCGCAAGCTGTACACGATGCCGTCGGCGGTGTGCAAGAGCCGCGCGGTCGCCGAGGTCCGCCGACGTCTGGTCGACGACGGCACGCTCGTCCCGGACGCCGTCGTACTCGCCGCCGGGGACGGCGCGCTCGACGCCGAGATGCTGACCGCCGCCGACGCCGCGATCCGGCCGCGCCACGGCGAACTCGAGGCGCTGGACTGGCGGCACCCGACACTGACGGTGACCCGGCAGGCGGGGATCCGGGCCGGCGAGGAGATCCTCGCCTGGTTCGCCCGATCCGCCCGGATCGGCGCGGCTTCGTACAGTGACAATGACGCCCCGCATTTCCCGAGACCGAGTTTCCCGAGACCGAGTTTCCAGTAACAGTGAGGACCCCACCCGTGCCCGTATCTCTCGCCAAGGGTCAGAACGGCCCCCTCACCGCCACCGACGTCGTCGTCTCGCTCGAGCTGACCACCCCGGCCGACCTGTCTGCCCTGTTGGTCAAGCCCGACGGCAAGGTGCGCTCCGACGCCGACTTCGTCTTCTTCAACCAGCCCACCGGGCCGGGGGTGCGGCTCGTGCCGGGCGCTCCCGGACAGGCCGCCTCGCTGGCCGTGTCGCTGAACCAGGTGCCGGCGGACATCGACCAGGTGCGCGCGGTCATCACCCTCGACGACGCGTCGAGCAGCTTCGGCCGCTTCGCCCCGCCGACCGCGCGGGTCGCCGACACCGCGGGCACCGTCCTCTACGAGTACCGGATCGACGGCCTGAGCAGCGAGTCGATCGTGATCGCCCTCGAGCTGTACCGGCGGCAGGGCACCTGGAAGGTCCGAGCCGTCGGCCAGGGCTACGCGGGCGGATTCGCCGCCCTCGTGACCGACCACGGCGTGAGCGTCGACGACGCGCCGGCCGCCGCCCCGCAACCGGCGCAGCCCGTCCCGCCTGCACCCCCGGCAGCGCCGCCCGTCCCGCCGGCCTACGCCACCCCGCCGGCGACCGCCCCGCAGCCCTACCCGCAGCCGGCCCCGCCGCAGCCGTACGTGCAGGCCTCCGCGCCGCAACCGGCGCCGGACGCCCAGCCCGAGGTCAGCCTCACCAAGAGCCGGCCCGTCAGCCTCGTCAAGGGCCAGAAGGTCACCCTCCGCAAGGAGGGCGGCGTGGCCCTGACCTACCTGCGCATGGGGCTGGGCTGGGACCCGGTCGCGAAGCGGGGCCTGTTCGGCAATCGTGCCGCCGACATCGACCTCGACGCGTCGGCTGTGCTGTTCGCCGACCAGAATCTCGTCGACGTCGCGTACTACGGGCAGCTGCGCTCCAAGGACGGCTCGATCCAGCACCAGGGCGACAACCTCACCGGCGAGGGCGCCGGCGACGACGAGGTCGTGCTCGTCGACCTCACCCGCGTACCCGCCCACATCACGACCGTCATGTTCATCGTCACCTCGTACAAGGGCCACACCTTCGAGCAGGTCGCGAACGCGTTCTGCCGGCTGGTGGACGGCACCAACAACGCCGAGCTGGCCCGCTACACCCTGCAGGGCGGCATGCCGTTCACCGGCATGGTGATGGCCAAGGTGTACCGGCAGGGGCAGGACTGGAAGCTCCAGGCCATCGGCGAGGGGATCCAGGCCAAGCATCCCGGTGAGGCCGCGCCGCAACTCGGCCGGTTCCTGGTGTCCTGACGCCGTGACGGGGAGATTCACGGCGCTGGGGCGCTGAGCCCGGGGTCGAACCGGACATCCGCGCGGGGTTGTGCTCCTTGCGCGCGTCCGTACCCGCGCAAGAAGCACTTCTACGCGCAGGGACAGTCGCCCACTGCCCGACCCCCGACATAGGCACTCGCTATCGGTCGCTGTGGATCTTGGACTTTGTCCCCTCGACGCGGCGGTGGTCGACTGATCGGGCACGGCGGGCCCGGCATCGAGGCGCTCGCCGAACGGAACGAGGAGTGTGATGTGAGCGGTCTGCACCTTCCGCAGCGGGTCCGGCAGCACGCGGCGGAACGGCCGGACGCACTCGCACTGACCTGCGGCGACACCACCGTCACCTTCGCCGAGCTCGACGGGCGCACCAACCGGGTCGCGACCGCCCTGAACGGGCTGGCCCGGCGCGGCGGGCGGATCGGGGCCCTGCTGCGCATGCGCCTCGAGGCCGCCGAGACGTTCGTCGCCTGCGGGAAGGCGGGGCTGGTGTTCGTCCCCCTGAACTGGCGGCTCACCCCGGCGGAGGCCGCCCGCATCGCCGAGGACGCGGAACTCGACGTGCTCGTCGTCGAATCCGGGTTCGCCGCGGCAGCGGAGGCGATCCGTGCCGCGCTGCCCGGCCTGCCCGTCGTCCTCGTCGACGCCGAACCCGGCGACGAGCTGCTGCCGGGGGCGTGGACGTGGCAACGACTCGCCGGTAGCGGCACGGACGACGATCCCGGCCGCGGCGACGATCCCGACGCGGTCCTGTTGCAGCTCTACACCTCCGGCACCACCGGCACGCCGAAGGGCGTGCTCATCACGCACCGCAACCTCCACAACGACGAGGAGGGGCAGCGCATCTACCACTGGCAGCCCGAGTCGGTGGCGCTGAACGCGATGCCGCTGTTCCACATCGCCGGCGCCGGCTGGCTGAGCACCTGCCTGTCCGCCGGGGTGCACGCCGTCCTGCTCGGCGAGTTCCATCCGCGCACCGTCGCCTCGCTCGTCGAGCAGCATGGCATCACCCACGCGTTCCTGGTGCCCGCGACCGTGCAGATGCTGCTCGACCTGACCGACCTGGACTCGTTCGACCTGTCGAGCCTGCAGCTGATCTTCTACGGCGCCTCCCCGGTCACCCCGACGATGCTGCGGCGCGCCGTGCGCACCCTCGGCTGCGGCTTCGTCCAGCGTTACGGGATGACGGAGACGAGCGGGTCCGTCACCGCACTGCGCGTCGAGGACCACGACCCGACCGGTCCGCGCTCCTACCTGCTGCGCTCGGCGGGCCGCCCGATGCCCGGGGTGGAGATCGCCATCCGCGACGTCGTGACCGGGGAGGACCTGCCGGTCGGACAGTCCGGCGAGATCGTGTGCCGCTCCCGGCACAACACGTCCGGCTACTGGCGGCGCCCGGAGGAGACCGCGGCGCTGTTCACCGACGACGGGTTCCTGCGCACCGGCGACGCCGGCCACCTCGACGAGGACGGCTTCCTGTTCGTCACCGACCGGGTGAAGGACATGATCATCACCGGCGGCGAGAACGTCTACCCGATCGAGGTGGAGTCGGTGCTCGCCGAGCATCCCGCCGTCGCCGAGGTCGCCGTGATCGGGGTGCCCGACCGCAAGTGGGGCGAGGCCGTCACCGCCGTCGTGCGGGTGGCCGACGGTACCGCCGCGCCGGACGCGAGCGAACTGGTCGCGTTCACCATCGGCCGGCTCGCCTCCTACAAGAAGCCGCAGCGCATCCACTTCGTGAGCGAGCTGCCGCGCAACGCCGGCGGCAAGATCCTCAAACGCACGCTGCGCGACAGCCTCGCGGAGGACGTGTCATGACGGCGGTCGAGGTCGTCGGCGTCGTGCAGCAGGAGGCGTGGCGGCGCGGTGAGCTGCCGCCGGTCGAGCAGGTCCGGCCCGGGCTGTGGTCGATTCCCGTGCCCATGCCGAACAATCCGCTGCGCTACGTGCTGGTCTACGCCCTGGCCCTGCCCGACGGCCTGGCCCTGATCGACGTCGGCTGGGACTCGGAACAGTCCTGGCAGGCCCTGGTCGACGGGATCCGGCAGACCGGGCACGACGTCACCGAGGTCCGGTTCGCGGCGATCACCCATCTGCACCCCGACCATTTCGGTCTGGCGCCGCGGCTGCGCGAGGTCAGCGGTGCCGCGCTGGCGATGCACGCCGCCGACGCGTCGCTGCTCGGCCACCACACCGCGACGGACCGGGAAGGGTACGCCGCGTCGTGGGCCCGGCAGCTGGCCCGGCTCGGAGCGCCCGAGGAGGTCCGATCGGGCGAGGTCATGGAACTGGTCCGCTTCGGGCCGTGCGAATCGCTCGACGTCGTACTCGACGACGGCACCCCCCTCGACCTGCCCGGCTGGGATCTGCGCGCCGTGTGGACGCCCGGCCACACCCCCGGTCACCTGTGCTTCGTCGACGACACCCACGAACTGGTGTTCAGCGGCGACCACATGCTCCCCCGCATCAGCCCCAACATCTCCACCATCCCGGGTGAGCTGCCGAATCCGTTGCACCGCTACCTGCTGTCGCTGCACGCCACCGTCGGCCTGCCCGACGGTGAGGTCTTCCCCGCGCACGAATACCGTTTCCGCGGTGTCGCTTCCCGGGCGCAGGCGCTGCTCGGCCACCACGAGGAACGGCTGGACGAGATCGCCGACGTCGTCTCCCGGCATCCCGGATCCACGGCATGGGAGGTCTCCACCCGGATCTCGTGGTCCCGGCCGTTCGAGACGATGTCGCCGCGGCTGCGCCGGCTCGCGGTGCGCGAGACCGACGCCCACCTGCTGGTTCTCGCCGACCGGGGAGTGGTCACCGGATGCGGCACCGATCCGGACCGCTGGACGCCGGCCGTGGCCACCCCCGTACGATAAGCGAGTGGACCTTCACCTCATCACCTACTTCGTCGCGGTCGTCGACCGAGGTGGGATCACGAAGGCCGCCCAGTCCCTCTACATTTCGCAACCGTCGCTGTCGCAGGCCATCCGGACTCTCGAACGTCGGCTCGGCACAACCCTGTTCGACCGCACGGGACGCCGGCTCACGCTGACAGAGGACGGACGCCGCCTCGACGTAGCGGCCCGCCGGATCCTTGCCGACGTCGAGCGTGCGAAGGCGAAGGTGGCCGCGGTACGCGAACTCGTCTCGGGCCGCGTCGACGTGGTGACGTACTCGTCGTTCTCCTTCGATCCGATGATCGAGCTCGCGCGCCGCTTCCGTGATCGCTACCCGCACATCCTGGTGCGGATCGTCGACGCGGACGGCCCGGGCGGTGTGCACACCGCGCTGCGACGCGGGGAGGCCGAGATCGGGGTGACCGACCTGTCGGTCGAACACGCCGGCATGATCACCGTGCCGCTGTTCGAACAGGAACTCGTGCTCGCCCTCCACCACGACCTCGCGGCCGACCTGCCGGATCCGGTCCCGCGCGTCCGTGTGCGGGACGTGCCGCTCGTCGTCGATGTCGGTGATCGCACCAACGCTGCGAAGGCCGGCGAGCTGCTCGCCGAGAACGCCGCCAACGTCGTCGTCGACTGCGCCCACCCGGCGGCGACGTGGGAGCTGGTGTGCCTGGGCACCGGCGCGACGGTGGTGCCCAGGCCGGTGGCCGAACAGCAGATGCCCACGGTGACGGTGCGGCCCCTGGAACCGCCGCTGACGCGGCCGGTCGGGCTGGTGCTGCGTGCGGGTGAGCCGTCGCCGGCCGCGGCGGCGTTCCTCGAGGTCGCCTCGACACTGCGACAGGGAGCGTAGGACTGTGGATTTCCGGCAGGTGGAGTACTTCCTCGCGGTCGTCGAGAACAACGGCATCAACGGGGCGGCGGCCGCGCTCGGCGTCGCACAGCCGACGGTGTCGCAGGCGCTGCGCAGCCTCGAACGCGAACTCGGCGTCGAGCTGTTCCACCGCATCGGCCGCGGCATGGTCCTCACCGCAGCCGGGCGCAGCCTCGTCGGCCCGAGCCGGCAGATCCTGCGCGACGTGACCGCCGTCGAGGAGTTGCTGACCACGTCCGACGGCGCGGTCGCGGGCCGGCTCGACATCATGGCGTTCCCGTCGCTGTCCGTCGGACCGCTGGTGGAACTGATCGCCCGGTTCCGGCGCGAGTATCCGAAAGTGGCGGTGCGGCTCTCGCCGCTACGCGACGAGGAGCAGGTCGCGTCGTTGATTCGCGATGGCCACTGCGAGTTCGTCGTCGCGCACCTGCCGCTCGAGGGCGGTGACGGACTCGAGGTGATCGAACTCGGCGAACAGGAGTACTGGCTGGCGTATCCGCCGGGGTTCGAGGTTCCGGAGGGCCCGATCCACCTGTCCGAATTGCCGGACATTCCCATGGTGTTCGCGCCGACGGGCGCCTCGATGGTCGACGCGGTGGAATCGGCACTGCGCGCGGCCGGCGCCCGGCCGGAGATCTCCGTGCTCGTCGGCCAGCGCGAGGTCCGGCTGCCGATGGTGGCGGCTGGACTCGGCGGGTCGATCGTGGATCGGGTACCCGCCGAGGCCGCCGGGGACCGGGTCGTGGTCCGCGCATGCGAACCGCGGCTGGCGCGCGCGTACGGACTCGCCTTCGACCCCGCCTCTCTGTCGGCGGTCGGTCAGGCGTTCGTCGACCTGGTACGCCGGCGCTGACGCGCCGGTGCTGACGCGCCGGTGCGCCCTTTGGGCGGCCCTGGCAACCCAAAGGACACACCGGCGGCTACGCCGCCTTTTCGAATACCGCGGCCAGGCCCTGGCCGCCGCCGATGCACATCGTCTCGAGGCCGTAACGGCCGTCGCGGCGGTGCAGCTCGCGGGCGAGCGTCGCCAGCATGCGGCCGCCGGTCGCGCCGACGGGGTGGCCGAGGGAGATGCCGGAACCGTGGACGTTGGTGCGTTCGAAATCGGCTGCGCCGAAATTCCATTCGCGGGTCACCGCGAGCGCCTGCGCCGCGAACGCCTCGTTGAGCTCGATGACGTCGACGTCCGCGAGGGTGATGCCGGCCTTCGCGAGGGCCTTCTCCGTGGCCGGGACCGGGCCGATGCCCATGATCTTCGGCGCCACGCCGGCCAGCCCCCAGGACACGACCCGAACCAGCGGGGTCAACCCCAGCTCCGCGGCCTTCTCCGGGGTCGTGACCAGGCACATCGATGCGGCGTCGTTCTGGCCGCTGGCATTGCCGGCGGTGACCGTCGCCTCGGGATCCTGCTTGCCCATGATCGGCTTCAGCCTCGCCAGCGACTCGACGGTGACGTCCGGACGGGGATGCTCGTCGGTGTCGATGACCTCGTCGCCGGCACGGGTGGTGACGGTGACCGGCACGATCTCCTCGGCGAGGATGCCGTTCTTCTGCGCGGCGACGGCCCGGGCATGGGACGACACGGCGAGTTCGTCCTGCTCGAGCCGGCTGATGCCGTAGTCGCGGCGCAGGTTCTCGGCGGTCTCGATCATGCCGCCGGGCACCGGGTAGTGGCGTCCGCCCGCGGTGGCGCGGGCCCGCACCAGACTGTCGTGCATCTGCACACCGGTGCGCGCACCGCCCCAGCGCATGTCGACGGAATAGAACGAGGCGTTGCTCATCGACTCGGCACCGCCGGCGACGACGACGTCGTTGTCGCCGTTGCCCACCTGCAGCGCTGCCTGGATGACGGCCTGCAGACCCGAGCCGCAACGACGGTCGATGTGCATGCCCGGCACCGTGATCGGGAGTCCGGCGTCGAGCGCGACGACACGGCCGATGGCCGGCGCTTCGCTGTTGCCGTTGCAGTGGCCGAGGATGACGTCCTCGATCGAGTCGGGGGCGATCCCGGTGCGGTCGAGCAGGCCCTTCAGGGCGGCGACACCGAGGTCTACGGCGTTGAGGGACTTGAACATTCCACCGTAGCGACCGATGGGGGTGCGGACGGGCTCGCAGATGACGACTTCGCGCATGACGACCTTCGGGAGAGGAGAGGGATAGTGAAAGAGACGGTGAGACAGGGACTCACATGAAGCGGCCGCCGGTGACCTCGAGCACCGTGCCGGTCATGTAGGAGGACATGTCGGAGGCGAGGAACAGGGCCACGGATGCGATCTCGGACACCTCGCCCGGTCGGCCCATGGGAATCTCGCTCATCTTCTGATCCCACGCCTTCTGCGGCATGGCCTCGGTCATCGCGGAACGGATCAGGCCCGGCTGGATCGCGTTGACGCGCACGCCGTGGTGCGCCATCTCCTTCGCGGCGGCCTTGGTCAGGCCGACGATACCTGCCTTCGCCGCCGAGTAGTTGGTCTGACCGACCATCCCGACCTTGCCGGAGAGCGACGAGATGTTGACGATGGCGCCGCGCTTGGCGTCGCGCATGATCGCCGACGCCTTGCGGGTGCCGTGCCAGGTGCCCTTGAGGTGCACGGCGATCACCAGGTCGAAGTCCTCCTCGGTCATGGTGCGCATCGTCGCGTCGCGGGTGATGCCGGCATTGTTGACGACGACGTCGAGCGAGCCGAACCCGTCGACGGCCTCCGCGAGGAGCGTGTCCCACTCGTCGGCGTTCACGACGTCGCACCGCACCGCGCGGGCCACGTCGCGGCCACCGAGCTTCTCGGCGGCGGCCGTGGCGGCGTCGAGATCGAGGTCGCCGAGGACCACCCGGGCGCCGGCGTCGACGAACTCCTGTGCGATTGCGAAACCGATGCCCTGAGCGCCTCCGGTGACGACGGCGGTTCGGTTCTCCAGCAGTGACATGAGGTTCCTTTCGCACGAGCCCGCCCGGTCCGGGGACGGCGGGAAGGCACCGATGAATCGAGGTCGCGGGCGACGCCCGTCGGCTGATGTTCCGAATATAGCGAGAGGAACGGTGATTCGACCCCGCCCGGTTCATCGACAGTGCCTATGTGGCGATGGGGCGATTCGTATTGGACACCGGAGTTCCCGGAGCCGATGGTGGTTCCATGACAACCTCGACTGCGATGCCGGCCACCGAGGTGGACGACGACGACTTCCAGGAAATCCTCGCCCAGACCCGCGCATTCGTGCGCGGCGTGGTCGTGCCGCGCGAACAAGAGATCGCCGACACCAACGCGATCCCCGACGACATCCGCAATGCCGCCAAGGAGATGGGCCTGTTCGGCTACGCCATCCCGCAGCAGTGGGGCGGTCTGGGCCTGAACCTGATGCAGGACGCCGAACTGGCGATGGAACTCGGGTACACCACGCTGTCGCTGCGTTCGATGTTCGGCACCAACAACGGCATCGCCGGGCAGGTCCTCGTCGGGTTCGGCACCGACGAGCAGAAGCAGCAGTGGCTCGAGAAGATCGCCTCGGGTGACGTCGTGGCCTCGTTCGCCCTCACCGAGCCCGGCGCCGGCTCGAACCCGGCCGGGCTGCGCACCAAGGCCGTGCGCGACGGCGACGACTGGGTGATCACCGGCGAAAAACGCTTCATCACCAACGCCCCGCTCGCGAACCTGTTCGTCGTCTTCGCTCGCACCCGCCCCGCCGACGCGGACGGCACCGGCATCGCGGTGTTCCTCGTCCCGGCCGACACGCCCGGGGTGCAGGTGGGCGCCAAGGACGCCAAGATGGGCCAGGAGGGGGCCTGGACGGCGGACGTGCACTTCGACCAGGTGCGGGTGCCGGCCGCGGCGCTGGTCGGCGGCAGCGAGGACGTCGGGTACAAGGCCGCGATGACCTCGCTCGCCCGCGGGCGGGTGCACATCGCGGCCCTGTCGGTGGGGCAGGCCCAGCGTGCGCTGGACGAGTCGGTGGCGTACGCGGCGACCGCGACGCAGGGCGGTGCCGCGATCGGCAGCTTCCAGCTGGTGCAGGCGATGCTCGCCGATCAGCAGACCGGGGTGATGGCCGGGCGGGCGCTGGTGCGCGAGGCGGCGCGGGCGTGGGTGGAGAACACCGACCGGCGGATCGCGCCGTCGGCGGCGAAGCTGTTCTGCACGGAGATGGTCGGCAAGGTCGCCGACCTGGCGGTGCAGATCCACGGCGGCACCGGCTACATGCGGGAGGTGCCGGTCGAGCGGATCTACCGGGACGTGCGGCTGCTGCGCCTGTACGAGGGCACCAGCGAGATCCAGCGCCTGATCATCGGCGGCGGACTCGTCAAGCAGGCCCAGCGCGGCTGACCTGCACCCGTGCGTGTTTCTGGCAGCAAGGGCTACCAGAACCACGCACGGGCAGAACGGCCTCGCCGTGCGTGTTTCCGGTAGTCGGTACTACCGAAAACACGCACGGCGAGGATGGTTCAGCGCGTGGCTGCGGACTGCTCGAGCCGCGTCCGCAGGTCCGTCTTGAGCACCTTGCCCGCCGCGGAGGTGGGCAGTGCGTCCACGAGGACGATCTCGCGAATCTTCTTGTAGGGCAAGACCTGCTCGGCGACGAACGCCATCAGCTCGGCCGGGTCGGGTTGCGTGCCCGGCACCGGCACCACGAAGGCGACCGGTTCCTGGCCGACGCTGCCGGCCTCCCGGCCGACCACCGCGGCCGTCGACACCGCCGGATGGGACACCAGGATCTCCTCGAGCTCACGCGGATACACGTTGTAGCCCTTGTAGATCAGCATGTCCTTGGCGCGATCGCAGATGTAGACGTAGCCGTCGGCGTCGCGGTAGGCGATGTCGCCGGTGTCGAGCCAGCCGTCCACGTACTGCTGCGCCGTGATCTCGGGATGGCCGAGGTAGCCGTCGGTCACCTGCGGGCCCCGGATCCACAGCTCGCCGCGCTCGCCCTCACCGAGGACGACGCTCGGATCGCCCTGTGCCCGGATCTCGAGCTCGGTGTCGAAGAGGGGCAGGCCCACACTGCCGAGACGGTAGGCCGATCCGACGACCAGCGGCATGGCGGTGACCACGCACGTGCCCTCGGTCAGGCCGTAACCCTCGGCCACACGGGCGTTCGGGAACGCCACCCCGAGCGCCTCGAGCGTGACGTGATCGATCGGCGCCGCACCCGACGACACGACCCGCACCGACGTGGTGTCCCGACGCGCGACGTCCGGGTGGGTGGCCAGCGCATGCCACATGGCCGGGCTGCCGGTGATGTAGCTGACGCGGTGCCGCTCGACGAGCTCGAGCATGCGCGCGGGGTCGAAGCGACCCGCGAGCACCTGCGTGAGGCCGCACAGCAGCAGGAACGACGTGTTGATCAGCGCGTGGGCGTGGAACAGCGGGGACACGACGACGGTGGCGCCCTCACCGGGGATCACCCCGTGCACGTCGAGCCCCTCGATCGGGCGCAGGGCGACCAGCCCGTCGCCGGTGGCGACGACCTGGTGGGCGGCCCGCCACCCGCACATCTGGGTCACGTTGGCGACCACGTTGCGGTGCAGCACCCGCACGCCCTTGGAGATGCCGGTGGTGCCGCCCGTGTAGGCCAGGTGCGCGACGTCCGTTCCGGCGACGTGCGCCGGTGTGAATGCGGTGGGCTGCCCGGCGAGGAAGTCGTCGAACCGCACCACAGCTGCGGACGTGGGTGGCGCGGAGACAGGGTCGCCGGATGCCACCACGATCGTCGCGACGGTGGTGCCCGCGGCAGCGCCGAGCAGCACCCCCAACTGCTGCGTCTGGGTCACGGCCGCGACGGCGCCGGTCTCCTCGATCTGCTTGCGCAGGCCGGGTTCCGGTTGCAGCGGATTGACCAGCGTCACGGTCGCCCCGGCCCGGAGCGCGCCGTAGTAGGCGACGAGGAATTCGATGCAGTTGCCCACGTGCATCAGCACCACGTCGCCCGGGGCCACACCGGCTCCCTGGAGGGCGGAGGCGAACTGCGCGGAGCGCTCGTCGAGTTCCCGGTATGTGCATATCCGGTCGCCGTCGACGATCGCGGGGCGGTCGCCGTACAGGGCGGCCATGCTCGGCGCCCACACACCCATCGTCACGTCCGGGTAGGTCAGCGACAGGGCCGGCACGTCGGTGCTCATCGTCGCCACCTCAGCGCGGGGCCATGCGGATGGCGCCGTCGAGCCGGATGGTCTCACCGTTGAGGTAGCCGTTCTCGAGGATCGACGTGGCGAGCTGACCGAACTCGTCGGGGCGGCCCAGGCGCGCCGGGTTCGGCACGGTCTTCTCGAGCGAGGCCCGCACGTCGTCGCGCAGGCGGGCCAGCAGCGGGGTGTCCATGATGCCCGGGGCGATCGTGTTGACGCGGATGTTCTTGCTCGCCAGGTCGCGGGCGGCGACGACGGTCATGCCGACGATGCCGGCCTTGGACGCCGAGTAGTTGATCTGGCCGATCTGACCCTCGAACGCCGCGACGGAGGCGGTCATCACGATGGCACCGCGCTCGCCGTCGACCGGCTCGAGCGCGGCCATGCGCTCGGCGCCGAGGCGCAGCGCGTTGAACGACCCGATGAGGTTGAGGCGGATCACGAACTCGAAGTCCTCGAGCGAACCGGCCTTGCCGTCCTTGTCGAGAACGCGCATCTTGCGGCCGGCGCCGGCGCAGTGCACGAGCCCGCGCAGACCGCCGCGCTCGTGCGCGACGTCCAGGGCGGCGGCGAACTGCTCGGCGTCGGTGACGTCGGCCGCAGCGAACGTGGCGCCGTCACCGAGGGACTTCGCGACGTCGGCGCCCGGTGAGCCGGGCAGGTCGACGAGGGTGACGGTGCCGCCGGCGTCGAGGACGCGGCGGGCGGTGGCCAGGCCGAGACCGGAGGCGCCGCCGGTGATCGCGACGGAAAGACCCTTCAGTTCCATATCTTTCGTTCCTTTGCGTGAAGTGCGTGTCAGAGCAGTTCGAGAATGGTGGCGTTGGCCATGCCGCCGGCCTCGCACATCGACTGCAGACCGTATCGGATTCCGTTGTCGCGCATGTGATGTGCCAGTCGAGTCATGAGGATCGCGCCGGATCCGCCGAGCGGGTGCCCCACGGCGATGGCGCCGCCGACCGGGTTCAGGCGCGCGTCGTCGACGCCGGTCTCGGCCTGCCACGCGAGCGGAACCGGTGCGAACGCCTCGTTGATCTCGAAGGCCCCGATGTCGTCGAGCGACAGGCCCGAGCGGTCGAGGGCCTTCTGGGTGGCGGGGATGGGTCCGGTGAGCATGATGACCGGGTCGTCGGCGGCGACGACGGCGGTGTGGATCCGCGCCATCGGCGTCCACCCCTGGGCGGCCGCGTACTCGCTGGTGGTGACCAGCAGGGCTCCCGCGCCGTCGGAGATCTGCGAGGAGTTGCCGGCATGGATCACCCCGTCCTCCTTGAAGACCGTCTTCAGCTTGGCGAGCGATTCGACACTGCCGCCGCGGCGGATACCCTCGTCGGCGGTCAGCCCGGCGATCGGCGCGAGCTGCCCGGTGAAGGCTCCGGCGTCGGTCGCGGCGGCGGAACGCTCGTGCGAACGCAGCGAGAACTCGTCGAGGACGGTGCGGGACAGGCCCCACTCCTCGGCCATCATCTCCGCGCCGACGCCCTGGCTGAAGCCGTCGACGCCGAACCGGTCGAGCACCTCCGTCGGGAAGTGCTCGCCGTTCTTCGCGGCCGTGCCCATCGGCACCCGGCTCATCACCTCGACGCCGCCGGCGATCACCACGTCGTTCTGGCCGGACAGGACGGTGGCGGCGGCGAACGAGACCGCCTGCTGGCTCGAACCGCAGGCCCGGGTCAGCGTGGTGGCCGGAACCGTCACGGGCCAGCCGGCGGCGAGCACCGCCGAGCGGGAGACGATGCCGGCCTGCTCGCCGACCTGGCTGACGCAACCCCAGATCACGTCGTCGACGGTGCCCGGATCGAGCCCGACCCGTTCGGCCAGCGCCGTCAGCACATGTGCCGACAGGTTGACGGGGTGGATCTCGGACAGGGCGCCGCCCCGGCGCCCGACGGGGGTGCGGACGGCATCGACGATCACGGCATCGCGCATGGGTGGATCCTTTGCAGTAGCGGGAGACGACGACCGGCCGGGTGGTGGCCCTCGATATCGAGTCGATCACGCACCCGGCCGGTGGGGAAAGGACATTCGGTGGATGGCTCCGTTAGGCGGAAGCTATGCCTTCGCGGGGGCCTCCGACCGGATGACGGCGCGGTCGCGTTCCGGGTTCGCGAAGACCAGGACCAGGATCGCGGCGACGATGCCCAGCGCACCGATGACCTGGAACGCGGTCGCGTAGCCCTCGGCCGCGGTGGCGGCGTTGTCGACGAGCACACCGGTGCCGTAGGGGGCGACGAGGCCGCCGACGGCCATGAGCGCGAGGAACACGCCCATCGTGCCGGCGGTCTGCTGCGGCGGGCACAGCTCGGAGATCGCGGCGTTGATGAGGGGGAAGGCGATCGCCCCGAAGCCGTAGCCGATGGACACGGCCGCGACCGCCAGGGCCGGGGTGCCGATGCTGGGCAGGAACACCAGGACGGAACCGCAGATCAGGACACCGGCACCGGGAACGATGATCCGCACGACGCGGGAGCGGTAGCCGCGCTGGGCGAGCCGGTCGGTGACCGAACCGGACGTGACCATCAGGATCAGGCCGACGATCGACGGCAGGGCGAACATCGAGCCGGCCTGCAGGGCGCTGTAGCCGAGACCCACCTCGAAGTAGGAGGGCAGCCAGGTCAGCACGACGGTGGTGAGCGCGTAGACGACCATGATCAGGACGACGCAGCTGAGGAACGTGCGGGTGAGGAAGATCTTCTTCCACGGCACCGACGGCTCGGTGGAGGCGGCGCCGGTCCCCTTCTTCACGGCCGTCGCGGTGAACGGGCCTTCCTTCCAGCCGGTCAGCCACGACGCCATCCACAAGGCACCGAGGATCGACAGCGCGATCAGGGCGGCGCGCCAGCCCCACTGGACGGTGATGTAGGCGAGGATCGGAGCGAGGGCGATCTTCGCGACCGACGCCGAGCCGGCGAGGAACGCGCCGGGCAGGCCGCGCTTGGCCGGGGGATGCCAGGAGTACGCGGCGGTGTGCATGAGCGCGGAGCTGGGGCCCTCGGCCAGGCCGAGCAGCATGCGGGTGACGATCAGCATCATCAGGCTCGCCGAGACGACCAGCGGCAGCATGACCACCGACCAGACGGCGCCCAGCGCCAGCAGCGCCCACCGCAGGGTGAGGTACTTGTTGAGGGGGCCGGCGAGGAAACCGCCGAGCGTGAAGGTCACGAAGAACAAGGATCCGACGAGGCCGATCTGGGAGGAGGACAGTCCCAGCTCGCGAGCCAGCGGCTGCGCGATGATGCCCAGCACAGCCTTGTCGGCATAGTTGACGACGTACAGGAAGATCACGAGGCCGGTCATGCCCCACGCCTGCTTGCCGCTGACGAGTGGGGTAGCCCCCTTCGGCGGGGCGCCGTGCGCTGCGTCGTGCGAGATTTCGCCAGTGGTCACCGGAGTGTCCCCTTAATGGCTCGAAGGGATGTGTCGGTCGGACGGTGCGTCGTCGACCGAGAGATGTGCACCGATCAGGCGCTCGGCATCCATTCAACGTGGTGTAGGTCACTGAAGCAATGTCCGGTCGGTGAATCGACCGATCACCGATACCTATGGACTTCCGGCGGTGCGAACGGGGCCATTGACGGCCGCTAACCGACCTATAGCCGAACGGTGTTGGTCCTACGGTCCGGCGGTGCTGCATATTTGGCCGTACAACTTCGTCGGCGCGTTCCGGGCTCCGACGTCCGGGCGGATGAGGACAGGCGACATGAACCCCACTGCTTCCATCGACGAGCTCCCCTCGTCCACCGCGCCCCTGGCCGGGGTGCGGGTCGTCGAGGTCTCGAGTTTCATCGCGGCTCCCCTGTGCGGCATGACGCTCGCGCAGCTCGGTGCCGAGGTCGTCCGCGTGGACCCGATCGGCGGGGCCGCCGACTACCATCGGTGGCCCGTCACCGACGACGGCGAATCGATCTACTGGGCGGGTCTGAACAAGGGCAAGCGTTCCTTCGCCGCCGACTTCCGGGATCCACAGGCGCACAGTCTGATCCGTGATCTGATCACCGACGCCGGGGTGCTCGTCACCAACGCGGCCGGGCGGGACTGGCTGGACTACGACAGCCTCGCCGCGATCCGTCCCGACCTGATCCACGTGCAGGTCCTCGGCCGCGCCGACGGCGGCTCCGCCGTCGACTACACCGTCAACGCCGCCGCCGGCTTCCCGCTCGCCACCGGTCCCGTCGGCCACGACGGCCCGGTCAATCACCTGCTGCCGGCGTGGGACCTCGCATGCGGTCTCTACGCCGCGCTGTCGGTGGCGTCCGCGGTGCACCGCCGCGAGGTCACCGGCGCGGGCGCCAAGATCGTGCTGCCGCTCGAGGACGTCGCCCTCGCCACCGCCGGAAACCTCGGCTATCTCGCCGAGGCCCAGCTCGGCGGGCCCGAACGCGACCGCATCGGCAACTCCGTCTACGGCACCTACGGGCGCGACTTCACCACGTCCGACGGCGCCTCCTTCATGGTCGTCGCGCTGACCCCGCGGCACTTCCGGGACCTGACCGACCTGACCGGCACGACGACCGCGGTGGGCGCGCTCGAATCCGCCCTGGGCGCCGACTTCCGCGACGAGGGCGATCGCTACCGGCACCGCGAGGTGCTCGACGCGTTGTTCGCCGTGTGGTTCCGCGAGCACACCGCCGCCGAGGTGGCCACCTCCCTCGCGGGCACCTCGATCCTGCACGAGCGGTACCGCACCTTCGCCGAGATCGCGAAAGACCTTCGCGTGACCGCCAATCCGATGTTCCAGTACGTCGACCAGCCGCGTGTCGGCGGACACCTGGCCCCCAGCCTGCCGATGTCGTTCGACGGTATCCACCCCACCCCCCGGCCGGCGCCGGCCAACGGCGACGACACCGCCGCCGTCCTCGCCGAGCACCTGGGCCTGACGCCTCAGGAGATCGATCGCCTCGCCACCGACGGGACCATCCGGGTTCCCGCCGGCACCCTCCCCGCCCTCGAGAAGGACCTCGCCGTATGACCCGCCTCGCCCAGACCCTCGGCCTGACCGAGTTCCAGACCGAGATCCTCGCGACCGTCCGGCGGTTCGTCGACCGCGAGATCATCCCGAACGCCCAGGAACTCGAGCATTCGGACACCTACCCGCAGGACATCGTCGATCAGATGCGCGAGATGGGCCTGTTCGGGCTGATGATCCCCGAGGAGTACGGCGGACTCGGCGAGTCGCTGCTGACCTACGCGCTGTGCGTCGAGGAGCTCGCCCGCGGCTGGATGAGCGTGTCCGGTGTGATCAACACCCACTTCATCGTCGCCTACATGCTGCGTCAGCACGGCACCGACGAGCAGAAGAACTACTACCTGCCGAAGATGGCCACCGGCGAGACGCGCGGTGCCTTCTCGATGTCCGAACCGGAACTGGGCTCGGACGTCGCCGCGATCCGCACGAAGGCCAAGCGCGACGCCGACGGCGACTACGTGGTCAACGGCCAGAAGATGTGGCTGACCAACGGCGGCAGCTCCACCCTCGTCGCCGCCCTGGTGCGCACCGAGGAAGGTGCCGCCAAGGCGCACGAGAACCTCACCACGTTCCTCGTCGAGAAGCCCGCCGGCTTCGGCGAGGTCGCCCCGGGCCTGACGATCCCCGGCAAGATCGACAAGATGGGCTACAAGGGGATCGACACCACCGAACTGATCTTCGACAACTACCGCGCCAAGGCCGCCGACGTTCTCGGCGGCACCCCGGGCAAGGGTTTCTACCAGATGATGGACGGGGTCGAGGTCGGCCGCGTCAACGTCTCCGCCCGCGCCTGCGGCGTCGCCGTCCGCGCGTTCGAGCTCGCCGCCCGGTACGCGCAGCAGCGCACCACGTTCGGCAAGCCCATCGCCCAGCACCAGGCGATCTCGTTCTCGCTCGCCGAGATGGCCACCAAGGTCGAGGCCGCCCACCTGATGATGGTCAACGCGGCACGCCTGAAGGACTCCGGCGAACGCAACGACGTCGCTGCCGGCATGGCGAAATACCTCACCAGCGAGTACTGCTCGGAGGTCACCCAGGCCAGCTTCCGCATCCACGGCGGCTACGGCTACTCCAAGGAGTACGAGATCGAGCGGCTCATGCGCGAGGCACCGTTCCTGCTCATCGGCGAGGGCACCAGCGAGATCCAGAAGACGATCATCAGCAAGGGTGTCCTGCGCGAATACGCACTGTAGTCCCGATCCAGCTGTAGTCCCGATCCAGCTGTAGCCCCGATCCAGCTGCAGTCCCGATTCAGCTGCAGTCCCCATCTACCCGAGACCCGAGGAGACCGACCGTGCAGCGTACGGTGTTCGACGAAGACCACGAAGCGTTCCGCAAGACCGTCCGCGACTTCATCGCGAAGGAAGTCGCACCCGTCCATCACGAGTGGGAAGCCGACGGTCATCCCCCGCGTGACTTCTACCGTCGTCTCGGCGAACTCGGTATCCTCGGTATCCAGGCACCCGAGGAGTACGGCGGCGGTGGCGAGTCGTCGATCAAGTTCAACGCGGTCGTCGCCGAGGAGGTCGCGGCGGCCGGCGCGTCGTTCGGCTCCTACTCCGTGCACACGAATCTGATCCTGCCGTACCTGATGGAGTACGGCACGGACGAGCAGAAGCAGCGCTGGCTGCCCGGATTCTGTTCCGGCGATCTGATGTTCGCGATCGCCATGACCGAACCCGGCACGGGATCGGACCTCGCGAACATCTCGACGACGGCGAAGCTGTCCGAGGACGGCAGCCACTACATCGTCAACGGCGCGAAGACGTTCATCACCGGCGGTGTGCTCGCCGACCGCATCCTCACGGTGTGCCGCACGGCCCCGTTCGACCCGGAGAATCGGCGGGCCGGGCTGTCGATCCTCGTCGTCGACACCACCACCGAGGGGTTCGCCGTCGGCCGCAAGATCGAGAAGATCGGCCTCAAGACCTCCGACACCGCGGAACTGTCGTTCACCGACGTCCGGGTGCCGGTGCAGGATCTGCTCGGTGAGGAGGGCAAGGGCTTTTCCTACCTGACGCACAACCTCGCGCAGGAACGTCTGACGATCGCATTCGGCGCATCCGCCACCGCGGCCGCCGCCCTGCAGCACGCACTCGCATACACCAAGGACCGCAAGGTGTTCGGCAAGCCAGTCGCCGCGTTCCAGAACACCAAGTTCGTGCTCGCCGAATGCTCCACCGAGTTGCAGGCCGTGCAGTTGATGGTCGACAACGCCCTCGAGCTGCACGACCGCGGAGAGCTCACCGTGCCGGATGCGGCACGTGCCAAGCTGTTCGGCACCGAAGCCGCCGGCCGCATCATCGACAAGTGCCTGCAGCTGCACGGCGGATACGGCTACGTCCTCGAATACCCGATCGCGCGGCTCTACGCGGACACCCGCGTCAGCCGCATCTACGGCGGCACCAGCGAGGTCATGAAGACGATCATCGCCAAGGACCTCGGTCTCTGACCCCACGCACACAGGATCCGTGCGGTGAACCGGAATCCGCCCACGTCACGGCGTGGGCGGATTCCGATGTTCCGAGCGAATTCTGCTGTGCGGCTCAGCTACTCGACGGTCGCGGCGGCCGGGACCCGGCCCAGTACGGCCCTGGCCGCCGTGATCAGTTGCTCGAGCCAGACGTCCGTGCCGACCGCTCGGCGCAACGGCTCGTTCGGCAACTCGATGCTCACCGGCAACCCCGCCGGGAGGGCGGACCAGATCGCCGGCAGGTCGATGCCCCCCGACCCCGGCACCAGGCGTTCCTCGCGGGCGTGCCGGATCAGCTCCGCGTGGTCACGCGGGGCGGGAACCGAGCCGTCGCACATCTGGGCATAGTGCAGCCACTCGCGCGGAATCGCGGCCAGGTCCTCGGGCGACGTGGCCGAACGCGCGACGTGCAGCGCGTCGACGAGGACGCTGCGGGCCGGGCCGTCGGCCTGCCCGACGATCTCCACCGCGGTCTTCGCGTCGGGAACCGCGGTCCACGGCATGAATTCGAGGCTTGCGACGATGCCGTAGGAGGCGCACAGCTCCGCCAGCCGCGCGTACGAGTCGGTGAGACGGCTACGGTCGCGGTCGTCGCCGCCGACGAGCACCGCCTTCGCCCCGAGCCGGGCCCCGGCCTCGAGCAGCGGCACGTACGCCGTCGCGTCGAAATCCGGTCCGATTCGGATGATCTCGAGATCGAACACCTCGACCGGGGAATCGGCGAGCCGCCGGACGAGTGCGGACAGCGCGGTGTCGTCCTCGTGCAGCGGGTAGGCCGTGGTCCCGGGCGCCGCGGGCAGCAGACGCAGTCCGATCGTGTCGAAGCCGTGCCGCTCGGCGAGGGCGACGTGCTGCAGCGGCGGTGTGTCGAGGACGGTGAGGGCGGCGAGGCCGAGGGGGGTGCTCATCGGGTGGCTCCTGCGATCGAGGCGAGTCGGCGTCCGGTCAGGTACCCGAAGGTCATGGCCGGGCCCAGGTTGATTCCCCCGGAGGGGTAGTGGCCGCCCATCACGCTGGACTGGTCGACGCCGACCGCGAACAGCCCGTCGATCGGCCGGTCGTCGCCGTTCAGCACCCGCGACGACGAGTCGGTGACCAGGCCGGCGAACGTGCCGAAACTCCCCGGGACAACCTTGACGGCGTAGAAGGGCCCGCGTTCGAGCGGGGCGAGGGACGGGTTGGGCCACGGGTTGTCCGCGTCGCCGGACTTGACGTTGAACGGTGTGGTGCCGCGGCCGAATTCGGGATCCTGCCCGACTCGTGCGCCCTCGTTGAACGCGGTGACGGTCTTCTCGAGCCCGCCCGGGTCGACGCCGATCCGCTCCGCGAGGTCGCGGATCGTCCGGCCCTTCGAGAGGTATCCGGATCGCAGGTAGGGCCACGTGGGGATCGGGAAGGGCTTGGCCATGCCGAGCGGGAAGTACCGCAGGTACTGCCGGTCGGCGATCAGCCAGGAGCACACCTCCTCACCGTCCGGCACCTGTTCGACCATCGCCAGGGTGTAGTCGTGATAGCCGAGCGCCTCGTTGACGAAGCGACGCCCGTCGGCCAGTACCCCGATGACGCCGGGCTTTCCGCGGTCCAGGATGTGGGGGAACACCCCCTGCTTGCCGTTGCGGTACCGGACCAGGGAGACGGGACAGTATGCCACCGGCGACGCGAGCGAGCGGTCGAGGCGGCCGCCGACCGATTCGCCCAGCGAGATGCCGTCACCGGTCGTCGTCGACGGGGTGAGCGTCCAGTGCTCGCGTCCGGTCGGAGTCCGCGGGAACAGCTCTCGCCGCCGGTCGATGTCGTGGGTGAATCCGCCGGTCGCGAGGACGACACCCCGGCGGGCGGACACCGTCCAGGCCCCGTCGGGACCGTCGAGCCGGACGCCGGTGACACGCCCGGACGGGTCGGTGACGAGTGCGGTGGCGCCGGTGGCGACCCGGATGTCGACGCCGGCGTCGAGGGCGGAGCGGAGCAGCCGGCCGACGAGTGCGGAGCCGTTGACCAGTTGCTGGCCGCGCCGCTTGGTGGCGACGTCGAGCATGTGCGTCGAGACCCGGCGCGCACAGTGCAGGAATGCGCGGCCGGAGCGGGTCGAGTGCAGGAACGCCTGCAGGTCCGGGCCGGCCATGATGCCCATGCCGAGGAATGAGGTCTCGTACAGCTGCCGTCGCAGCAGCGCGGCGACGTCGGGTCCGAGGCGGCGCAGGCTCACCGGCTTCGGTGCGACGGACCGGTGTCCCGTACCCGCGCCGGGCGTGTCACCGTGGATGTCGGCGATGGCGGCGCCGGGGACGAACTGCAGCGCCGTGTGACGTTCGAAGAACTCGACCATCTCGGGGGCGCCGTCGAGGAACGCGTCCACCTTGGCGGCATCGAAGTCGTCCGCGAGCCGGTGCTCGAGATAGCGGCGCGGCTGGGCGCGATCCTCGTGCACACCGTCGGCGTGGGCGAACAGGTTCCGCGGTGTCCACATCCATCCGCCCGACCAGGCGGTGGCGCCGCCGCACACGTTCGCCTTCTCGACGACGAGCACGGAGGCGCCCCCGTGGGCGGCAGCCACGGCCGCGGACAGTCCGCCCGCACCGGACCCGACGACGACGACGTCGTAGGTGAGGGATTCGGACGCTGTGGCGGGGTTCATCGGGACTCCTTGCCGGACGGGACGAGGGTGGGGGCGGGCGCGAGTTCGACGACTCTGCCGGAGCGGGAGGATTCGTAGATCGCGGCGACGACGGCCAGGGACGCGCGGGCGTCCCGGCCGGTCACCGCGGGACGGCGACCGGTCAGCACCGCCTCGGCGAAGTCCTGGATCTGCAGGGTGTGGAAGTCGGTGAGCCCGGCGTTGATGTCGCGGACGTCGAGGTTGGCGTCGACGTCGGGCGAGTACGGAGACCGCAGTTCCACTTCGCCCGGCACGGTCCACAGTTCGTTGACGCCCTCGCGCCCCTCGGGGAACTCGAGGACGCTCGCGATCGCCCCGGTGGCGCCGAGCACCGTGACCCGGTTGCCGAGGTTGTGGTCGGCGCCGGTGGTGGCGGTGATCGTCGCGGTGCCACCGGAGGCGAACGAGACGACGGCCGAGGCGCTGTCCTCGGTTTCGATGTGCTCGCCGTGGAAGCGGGTGCCGACGAATCCGCCGACGCGGACCGGCTCGCCCATGAACCACTGCAGCATGTCGATCTGGTGTACGGCCTGCGTCATGAGGACGCCCCCGCCGTCGGTGTCCCACCGCCCGCGCCACGCGTCGGCCGAGTAGTAGGTCGACGGGCGGTGCAGGAGCACCGACACCTCCCCGAGGACGGGAACGCCGAGGCGGCCGTCCTCGATCGCCGCCTTGATGCCGCGCGCCGCGGGCCAGAATCGGCGCTGGAACAGCACCCCGAAGGTGATGCCCGCGCGGTCGGCGGCCGCGATCATCCGGTCGGCCGCCGCCACGTCCACCGCAATCGGCTTCTCGCACAGCACGTGGATCCCGGCTTCGGCGGCGGCGAGGACGATCTGTTCGTGCACGGGGTGCGGGGTGCACACGGTGCAGGCGTCGAGGCCGAGCCCGAACAGCTCGTCCACCGATCCGACGGCGTGAGCGATACCGTGCCGGGCGGCGAAGGCGCGGGCGCGCTCCAGGTCGGGATCGCAGCACGCGACGACCTCGACGCCGGGCACCTGCTGCAGCGCGTGCGCGTGGTTGCCCGCGATCTTTCCGCATCCGACGATGCCTGCGCGGAGGGCCATCAGAAGTGCTCCTCTCGTTCGACGTCCCGGGCTGCGGCTTCGCCGCGGTCCAGCCGGTTCAGCGCGGCGACGTCCGCTGCCGTGAGTGCCACGTCGACGGCGGCCAGATTCTCGGCCTGGCGCGCCGGATTCGCCGACCGCGCGACCGGCACGACGCCCTGCGCGAGGTGCCAGGCAAGCACGACCTGCGCACGGGTGCAGCCGATGCGGTCCGCGATCGAGGCGACGGCGGGGGCCGCGAGCACCTCGCCGCGGCCGAGCGGGCTCCACGACTGCGTGAACACGCCGAGTTCGTCGTTCGCGCGGCGGACGGGCAGCCGGGCCAGCGACGGGTCCATCTGGATCTGGTTGACGGCGGGCGCCTCCCCGGTCTCGGCCACCACCCTGCGCAGGTGGTGACCGAGGAAGTTGGACACCCCCACGTAGCGCACGAGCCCGGCGTCGCGGCACTCGAGCATGGCCTCGAACGCCGCGGCATACCGGTCGAACCGCGGCAGCGGCCAGTGGATCAGGAACAGGTCGAGCCGCTCGAGGCCCAGGCGCTCGAGGCTGCGCTCCACGGCGCCGCGGACGTCCCCGGACACATGGTCGCTGCCGCGGAGTTTCGTGGTGACGAACAGGTCCTCGCGGGGCACGCCGCAGGTGGCGAGGGCGGCACCGACGGCGTCCTCGTTCCCGTAGATCGCGGCCGTGTCGATCAGCCGGTAGCCGGCCTCGATGCCGGTGAGCACGGCGCGGGTGGCGTCGGGCCCGACGAGCGGCCAGGTGCCAGGCCCAGGCGCGGCAGTGCGGTGCGGACGGAATCGGGCGCGGGTGCGGTGGTCTCCGCGCTCATGCGCCGGCTCCCACGCGCGAATCGGCGGCCTCGGTGATCCGGACGGCGACGTCGGCGGCGGTGACGAGCGCGGCCTGGATCGATCCGCCGTCGCCGCTCGCGTCGCCGACGCAGTGCACGCCGAGGCGGGGCTCGAGCCGGCGCAGATCGGCCAGCAGGTCGGTGCGCGGCTCGATGCCGTGCGAGACGAGCAGCTCACCGGGTGCGGCGACGGTGCGTTCGCGCCCGTTCGTCGAGACGACCACGTGCTCGGGATCGATCCGGGTGACGATCGACGACAGGTGTGTGGTGAGGCGTTCGCTCGCCGCGAGCCGGGGCAACAGGACGATCTTCGCCCGGCGGCCGACGTCGTGCGCGATCGTCTCCTGGGGGCCGATCAGCACGACCGTCGTCCCGCGCCGGAGCAGATCGTCGGCCACGGCCGCGGCCTCCCGGTCGGCACCGAAGATCGTGATCGCCTCGGGCGCAGGGTCTCCGGAGGCGAGAAACTCCCGCACGTCGCGGATCGACCGGGTGTGGGCACCGGGGATGTCGATCGCGGGCCCGCGTCCGCCGGTGGCGAGCACCACCGCGTCGAAGCCGAGCGGCGCCAGGGTCGCGGCGTCGACCCGAGTGCCGGTGTGGCAGGTGACGTCGAGGTCGGCCAGTTCGTCGCGGTACCAGTCGACGATCCGGTGGTACTCCGGGTACTCGTGCAGCCGGGAGGCCAGCGCGAAGTCGCCGCCCAGGGTGTCGCGCTCGTCGTAGAGGTCGACGCTGTGGCCCGCCAGGGCGAGCTCGCGCGCTGCCGCCGTACCGGCCGGGCCGCCGCCCACGACGGCGACCCGCACCGGGGTCCCGGCCGGTTTCGTCGGCTGCTCGAGCTCGCGGCCGACCCAGGGGTTGACCGAACACGGAATCGGCCCTGCGGCAAGGTTGTCGATGCAGAAGTTGCAGGCGATGCAGGGCCGGTAGCGGCCTCCGTCCAGCGCCCGGTTCGGGAAGTCCGGGTCGGCGTGCAGCGTCCGGGCCAGGCTCACGAAATCGGCGCGGCCGGAGGCGATGATGTGTTCCGCCGTCTCGGGAGTGTTGATCCGGCCGGCGACGCCCACCGGGATGGCGAAGTCGCGGGCATACGGTTCGGCGTAGGGGGCGAGCAGACCGCGCTGCCATTCCCCCGGCTGGATGATCCACTGCCCCGACTCGTAGTTGCCCGCCGAGACGTCGAGGAAGTCCAGCCGGTGCGTGTCGACCGCGTCGATACGCTCGCGGGTCGTCTGCGCATCGAGCCCGCCGTCGACCGCCTCGAACGCCGAGAAGCGCAGTCCCAGAGCGATACCCGGTGCCATGGTGCGGACCGCATCGATGACCCGGTTGAGGAACAGTGCCGGGTCGGCCCACTCGTCGTCGCGGTGGTTGTATGCGGGCGAGAGGAATTGGTGGATGAGATAGCCGTGGCCGCCGTGCAGGGAGATCACGTCGACGCCCGCCTCCGCGCAGCGCGCGGCGGCCTCACCGAAACACTCGACGATGTGCTCGATGTCGTCGCCGTCGAGTTGCTCGGGCATCTCGCCGCCGACCACTGCGCACGGAATCGGGGTGGGGGCCACCGGGACGAACCCGCTGACCGCTCCCTGCGCGGTGCGGCCACCGTGGTTGAGTTCGACCCCGAGCAGCGCGCCGTGCGCGTGCACCGCCTCGGCGAGCCGGGCGATGCCGGGGATGCGGTCGTCGACGTCGACCCCCATCTGCCGGATGCGGCCCTTGCCGTCGGCCCGCACATAGCTCGCCTCGGTGAAGACGAGCGCGGCACCGCCGGCGGCACGTCGTTCGAGATAGGCGATGTAGGCGTCGGTCATCGAGCCGTCGGGTTCGCAGTAGTTGCGTTCCATCGGCGCCGACACGAAGCGGTTGCGCAACCGGACGGGACCCATGTCCAGGGGCCGCGCGAACGCGGGGGTGGTGGTCATCGTGCCTCCTGGTGCGTGGCGAGGACCTGGTTCGACAGCAGCTCGTCGAGGTGACGTCGCATGCGGTCCGCGTCGGGGTCGATGCCGGTGAGCAACGCGAACGTGTCGGCGGCCTGGGCGACGAGCATCTGTCCGCCGTCGAGCACGTCACAGCCGAGAACCGCGGCGGCGGAGATCAGTTCGGTTCGGATCGGCCGGTAGACGATGTCCGCGACCCACAGCCGGGGGTGCAGGGCAGCGACGTCGAACGGCGTTCCCGAGTGGCCGACCATGCCGATCGGCGAGGCGTTGACCACCCCGGTGCACGTACGCAGGGCGGCCGGGATCGCCTCCACCGGCAGAGCCGTGGCCCGTGTCGAGGGGAAGACGGCCGACAGTCGTGCGCAGACGTCCGCGGCGCGAACGGTGTCGACGTCGGCGATCCGCAGGTTCGCGACACCCGCGGCGGCGAGCGCGTACGCCACGGCCGAGCCGGCGCCGCCCGCACCGACCAGCACGACCGCATCCAGCGCGGCGGCCGGCAACCCGCGCCGCAACGCCGTGAGGAATCCACTGTGGTCCGTGTTGTGGCCGATCAGGCGCCCGTTCCGGACGACGACGGTGTTGACCGCGCCGAGCAGACGGGCGTTGTCGGACAGATCGTCGAGGACCGGCAGGACGACCTGCTTGCACGGGTGGGTGATGTTCAGCCCGGTGCAGCCGTCGGCGACGGCGGAGCGCACCAGGCCCCCGGTGCGTTCGACGGGTACGTTCTCCGCTTCGAGGTCGAGCAGTTCGTAGCGGTAGTCGGTCAGGCCGAGTGCGGCGGCCTCGCGCGCGTGGAGGGCCGGCGACAGGGACGAGGCGATGCCTGCCCCCACGAGCCGGATGCGGTGGCGGGCGGTGGACGGGGTCACGGTTACTCCTACGGGATGGGACGGGCCGTGGCCCCGGCGCCTCGGGCGCCGGGGCTCGGTGGCCGGTCAGACGTCGCTGCGGACGAGTTCCTGCGCCGGTCGCGCCACTGACGCCGGGCGAGGCTCGCCCAGGTCCTCGGTGCGGGTGCGGTAGGTCTCCGGCCCGGTGAGGGCGGCGATCGACGACAGCACCGCGAAGCCCAGGCACATCCAGGCGACCGGGGTCCAGTTGCTGGTGTCGCCCGCCGAGAGCAGCTGCGCGACGGCGGGGGTGAATCCGGCGACGAGCAGACCCAGCATGAGACTCACGGCCATGCCGGTGTAGCGCACCCGCGCCGGGAACTGCTCCGGGAAGTAGGCCGGGTAGACACCGTTCGGCATGGCGTAGAAGAAACCGATCAGGACGATTCCCGAGGCGAACACCAATGGCGCGCTTCCGGTTCCGATGGCGTGGAAGAAGACGAACACCATCGCGCCGGAGCCGAGGGCACCGAACACGAACACCGGCTTGCGGCCGATCCGGTCGGCGAGCAGCCCGGCGACGGGCTGGCTGAGCACCGCCACGAAGTTGGCGGTGGCGATCGCCCACAGCATCGTGGAGCGCTCGAAGCCTTCGACCTGCACGGCGTAGGCGAGCGCGAAGACGTTGACGATCGTGTTGATCATGGCGAACGTGGCGCTGAGGCTGATCCGCACGACGGTGCGCCAGTGCGACCGGAACATCTCGACGACGGGGAGGGCGGCGGTGTCGCCGTTCTCCTGGAGTTCCTCGAACACCTCGGGTTCGTCGAGCTTGCGGCGCAGCCACACCGCGACCACCGTGACGACGATGCTGAGCCAGAACGGCACTCGCCAGCCCCACGAGTAGAGCGCCTCGTCGGGAAGCGACGCCACCGGGATGAACACGAGGCTCGAGATGACGATGCCGAACATGATGCCGCTCATGGTGAACGACGTGAAGAACGAGCGCCGGTTCGCCGGGGCGTGCTCGAGTGTCAGGGACGACGAGCCCGGGGATTCACCGCCGGCCGACAGGCCCTGCAGCAGGCGCAGCAGCACCAGGATCACCGGTGCGGCGATGCCGATCTGTTCGTAGGTGGGCAGGCAGCCGATCACGAACGTGGCGATGCCCATCAGCAGCAGGCAGGCCAGCAGGGCGTTGCGCCGGCCGAACTTGTCGCCCCAGTGCCCCCACAGCACCGCGCCGAGCGGGCGGGCGATGTAGGCGACGCCGAGGGTGCCGATCGACAGCAGCGTCGACGTCGCTCCGTCGCCGGGGAAGAAGATCTTCCCGAAGACGAGCGCTGCGGCGGAGCCGTAGATGAAGAAGTCGTAGTACTCCAGGGTGCTGCCCAGGAAACCGGAGATGGCCGCCCGGCGGGCGTTCTCGTTCGGTCGTCCGTCGGGGCCGGCAGCGTGTGTGTTCGCCATGGCGTTCCTTTCGTCCCAGGATCCGACGGACGCCGAGTCGGCCTTCGGTGATGGCCCTCACAGTCGCCGGAACGGAACGAGCCTGACACGCCGCACTATGCAGCGTCCAACACTGAAAAAGTCTCAGATAAAGACGATTGTCGTCTCAATCCGGAGTGGGAAGGATCTCCTCGGCGACCCGCAAGGCGACTTCGAGCGCGGGGGACACACGCCGAGGTGACCAGCCGATCCCGTGGTGCATGTAGACGGATGCGTCGGCGAGAGGGACGAAAACCGTGCCCGGCGGCGTGATCGTCGCGATGCTCGACGTCATCAGCGCCACCCCCACACCGGCCGAGACGAGCACCAGGATCATGTACGGGTCGGTGATCTCCTGGACCACGCGCGGGCGGAACCCCGCGTCGAGACACGCCCGCATGGCGCTCTCCTGCAGGGCCGACCCCGCCGACAACGGCGTGGTGATGAAGCCGTCGTCCGCGAGGTCGTGCAGGTCGATCTCCGGCTCCCCGGCGAGCGGATGGTCGGAGGGCAGCACGGCACCGAACGACTCGCGGCGGATCAGCCGGGTGGCCACCGCCGCGGACTGGACCGGCAACCCGACGAACGCGAGATCTAGTGCGCCACTCTCTAATTGGGTGACCGCCTCCCGGGTCATGATGCGACCGACGAGGTCGAGTTCGATGTCCGGGTACCGCTGCCGCAGCGCCCGGGTCAGCGGCGGGAGCGAAAGATGGTTCAGCACACCGGTGAACCCGATCTTGATGCGGCCGTACACACCGCCGGCGGACGCGCGCGTGGCCTGCTGTGCCGTCTCGACGCTTTCGAGGATGTGGTAGGCGTGAGGCAGGAAGGCGTGCCCACCCGCCGTGAGGGCGACGCTGCGCGTATTACGCTCGAACAACGGCACACCGAGGTCCTTCTCGAGCTTGCGCACCGTCTGACTCAGCGGCGACTGCGCCATCTGCAAGCGGGCGGCGGCCCGCCCGAAGTGCAGCTCCTCCGCGACGGCGACGAAGGCCTGAAGCCAGCGGATCTCCATCTCGATCCCTCCGGGGACTTGACGGCTGTACCTACAGCCGTATATCCAGATCCATACATGGTGCGCCGTCGATTGTTTCGATTTCGCACATGGATTCAGACTACTATCCACACACCGGCGAGGAGCAGCCGTATGGTGACCTATCCCTCGGGCGCGACCGCGCTCGTCACCGGCGGGGCGAGCGGGATCGGCGCGGCCTGCACGAGGCGGCTGTCCGCCGAAGGCATCCGGGTCGTCACCGCCGATGTCGCGGACGGCGCCGACGAACGCGTCGACGTCACCGACCCCGCCGCCGTCGAACGGCTGCGTACGCGACTGGGGCGGATCGACATCCTCGTCAACAGCGCCGGCGTCGTGGGACCGTCGGCGCCGCTCGTCGACACCGCACTGTCCGACTGGCACCGGACGTTCCGCATCAACGTCGACGGCACGTTCCTGATGTGCCGCGCCTTCGTTCCCGCGATGATCGACGCCGGCTGGGGCCGGGTGGTGAACCTGGCGAGCATCGCCGCCAAGGACGGCAACCCGAACCAGAGCGCCTACTCGGCGTCCAAGGCCGCGGTGATCGCGCTGACGAAGTCGCTCGGCAAGGAGATCGCGACCACCGGGGTGCTCGCCAACGTGGTTGCGCCCGCGGCTGTGGAGAGCCCGATGAACGCCGGAACGGATCCGGCGATCCTGGCGCGGTCGCAGAGCCTGACGCCGATGGCCCGGATGGGCCGGCCGGACGAGATCGCCGAACTCGTCGCCTGGTTGTCCTCGGACGCGCTGAGCTTCTCGACCGGCGCCGTGTACGACGCGAGTGGCGGCCGCGCGTCGTACTGACGGCCCGTGAGCGGGAGGATGTCGCGTCCAGCGGGAGCTTGTCGTCGGAGCTACTCGGCCGATGCCGCAGTCACGGCCCGCTCGACGCGGCCGGCCGGTCGACGCCGAGCGGAGCGCGCAGCGGACTCCCGCGGCTCAGACCAGCGGCCAGCCCGTGTACTGCTCGGCGATCAGGGTGCGTCCCGCGACGGAGCGGGTGACCGCGTCGAGCTCGGCGTCCTGCCGCTTGTTGTCGAACGGGCTGTTGCCCGGGTGGGTGTGCAACATCGACGACATCCACCACGAGAAGTGCTGGGCCCGCCACACGCGCGGCAGGACCTCATCGGTGTAGCCGTCGAGCGGGGCGCGGTCGCCGCGGGTGAGGAACTCGTCCATCGACCGGGCGAGCACGAAGACGTCGGCGACCGCGAGGTTGAGGCCCTTGGCACCGGTGGGCGGGACGGTGTGCGCGGCGTCGCCGGCGAGGAACAGGTTGCCGTGCTGCATGGGTTCGCACACGAAGCTGCGGAACTGCAGGATCGACTTCTCGAAGATCCGGCCGTCCTTGATCTCGGCACCCTCCCCGTCGACCCGGGCGTGCAGTTCGCTCCAGATGCGGTCGTCGGACCAGTTCGCGATGTCGTCGTCCGGATCGACCTGCAGGTAGTGCCGCTGCACGTCGGCGGTCCGGGTCGAGACGAGCGCGAAGCCACGCTCGTGCCGCGCGTAGATCAGTTCCTCGGACGAGCGCGGCGCCTCGGCGAGGATGCCCAGCCACGCGAACGGGTACTGCCGGAAGTGGTCGGTGCGGATCTGCGGCTCGGGAATGAGACCGCGGGTGCTGGTGCGCGAGCCGTCGCAGCCGGCGACGAGCAGGGCCTCGAGACGCTGCGGGTCGCCCTGCGGATCGGTGTAGGTGAGGTAGGGCCGATCGGTGAGGTGATCGTGGACCTGCACGTCGGAGACACCGAAGCGGATGTCGCCACCGTCGGCGAGGCGGCGCGCGATGAGGTCCTTGTTGACCTCGTGCTGCGGGTAGACGGTGACCGCCCGGCCGACGAGTTCGTCGAACGCGATGCGGTGTCCCCGGCCGCCGAAGCGGAATTCCACGCCGTGGTGCTCGTAGCCCTCGGCCTTCAGCCGGTCGCCGACCCCGGTTTCGACCATCAGGTCGACGGTGTTCTGCTCGAGCACGCCCGCACGGATGGTGGCCTCGATGTCCTCCCGCGAGCGCACCTCGAGCACGACGGACTCGATGCCGCGCAGATGCAGCAGGTGCGACAGCATCAGGCCGGCGGGGCCGGCGCCGACGATCGCGACCTGGGTGCGGGACTCGCTCATGGGAAGACTCCTCGGAAACGGGGACGATCGGTGATGCCCCTCACTGTCCGGCAGGAAGGACCACGTCGTCACCCCCTGCTTTCACTCACCGAAAGACGGCTTCAGGTCAGCCTGCGGGAGATGCCGCTCGCGGCGGCCCGCATCGCCGGGATCAGCGGCGCGGGATCCGCCTCGATCGACACCACCACCGACACCGCGGCGACGACCCGGCCGGAGCGCTCCCGGATGGGCGCCGCCATCGCCATCGTGCCGACGTTCAGGTACTCCCGGGCGATCACGACGCCGGTCCGCCGGATGTCGTCGAGCACCCGTCGGAGCCGGGACTCGTCGACGATCGTGGCGGGGGTGAAACGTTCGAGTCCGGCGTCGAGCACCTCCTGCAGCAGCTCCGTCCCGCCGTGGGCGAGCAACACCAACCCGCCGCTCGACGCGTGCAGGGGTAGCCGGCCGCCGGCCCGGCCGACGACGGGCACGGCGCCGCGCGCCGAGAGCCGCTCCACGTACAGAGCCTCGAGTCCCTCGCGGACGACGAGTTGCACGTTCTCCCGCGTCGCGTCGAACAGATCCTCGAGATAGGGCATCGCCACCTGGCGCAGACCGTGGGCCCGCGGCGCGAGGGCGCCGAGTTCCCACACCCGCACCCCGATCTGGTAGCTGCCGTCCGCCCGCCGCTCGAGCGCTCCGGCGTCGACGAGCTGACCGCACAACCGGAACACCGTCGGCAGGGGCAGTCCGGTCCGGCGGCTCAGTTCCGACTGGGTCAGGCGCGGCCGTTCGGCGGTGAACGCGCCCAGCACTGCGAAGGCACGGCCGAGCAGGGACCGGTCGGGAGCATCGGGCACGCACTCATTGTGGGGTGTCCGCGCCACCGGGCGTCGAGCCGGAAGGGCGAACCGGCGGACGAGCGTCTATCGTCTTCCCGCATGCGACTGGTCGAGAAATCGAAACGGGTCATAGAGGCGCACCTGAACAACACCAGTGTCCGGGCACTGTCGGGGTCGATGGTGGCGTACGAGGGTCAGGTGCAGTTCAAGTCGGCCGGGTTCGGCGGGGGCGAGGGCGTGCTGGCCGGTCTGCGCCAGCGGGCCACCGGGGAGGGCCTGTCGCTGATGGAGTGCACCGGCAACGGTGTGGTCTATCTCGCCCACCAGGGTCAGGACGTCACGGTGCTCGAGTTGAACAACGAGACGCTGCAGGTCGAATCGGAGCAGCTGCTCGCCCTGAACGGCAATCTCGGCACGAACGTCACGTTCGCCGGGGTGCGCGGCAACATGAGCGGTCAGGGCCTGTTCACCACGACGGTCACCGGTAGCGGACAGGTCGCGCTGCTCTCGGCCGGGGGTCCGCTGATCCACCTCGAGGTCTCCCCGCAGTACCCGCTCGTCGTCGACCCGGACGCGTTCGTGTGCGCGAAGGGACAGCTGAGCCAGTCGTTCGTCACCGACGTCTCGTGGCGCACGTTCGTCGGGCAGGGCAGCGGCGAGGCGTTCTCGTTGCGGTGGGACGGCATGGGCGTCGTGTCCATCCAGCCGGCGGAGCGGTGAGGGAGAGCATGTTCTCGAAGATCAACGGCAAGGTCGTCAAGGTCGATCTGAACCAGTCCGGGCCGGTCGTTGCCCGCCGCGGGGCGATGCTGTTCTACACGGGCATGGTGCAGTTCGCACCGCACCAGGTGCCCGGTGCCGGCGGGATGCCCGGCATGGGCGGGATCGCCGGAATGGCGGGACGGATGATGCAGGGCGAGCACGAACGCACGATGCTCGCGCAGGGCAACGGCGTCGTCCACTACGGCTTCCGCGGCCTCGAGGTGCACGTGGTGGATCTGTCCGCCGGCGGTGACCTGCGGGTGGAGGCGTCGCGGCTGCTCGGCTACACCGCGAGCCTGCAGAGTTCGGTGGTGTCGATGGCGGCGCCGCCGGCAGGCGGCGGCGGCGGGGGCGGCGGCTTCCTCGGCGCTCTGCGCAACGCCGCGACGGGCATGGTGACCGGCACCGGCATGTTCACCACCCAGCTGTCGGGGCGCGGCACCGCGGTGCTGCTCGGGCACGGCGGCTTCCTCGAGCTGCAGGTGGGCGGTCCGGCCCCGGTCGTCGTCGACCCGCAGTCGTTCATCGCCGCGTCCGGACCGGTGCGGACGGAACTGAAGTCCTCCATGAGCTGGCGCAACGCCGGCCGCAGCGGCGGCGAGGGTCTTCAGCTCGAATGCACCGGTCAGGGCATCGTCTACGTGCAAGCGTCCGAGGAGAAACTGTGAGCGTCGTCCTCAATCCGTCCCATCTCGTCGGCAGCGACAACCTGCCCGGCAATCACTACGCCTTCTGCATCGACCTGCAGAGCCCGTGGTTCCTGTCCAAGGGCGCGATGATCGCCTACTACGGGCAGGTGCAGTTCACCTCGCTCACGCACGGTCTGCAGGGCCAACTCCTGCAGATGGTCGCGCATCAGTTCTCGGCGCCGCTGTACATGGGCGACTACGTCGTCGCCGAGGGGTACGGGAAGCTGATCCTCGGCGACCGGGGTTACGACATCAACTCCTACGACCTCGACGACGGCAATCTGACCATCCGGGCCGCGAACCTGCTCGCCTTCGAGCCGGGGTTGTCGCTGAACCAGTCGATCGTGCCCGGCTTCCTCACCCTGATCGGCACCGGCAAGTTCCTCGCCTCGTCGAACGGGCCGGTGATGTTCGCCGAGCCGCCCCTGCGGGTCGACCCCGAGGCGCTCGTCGGCTGGGCGGACTGCCCGTCGCCGAGCCACCACTACGACGAGGCGTGGGTGAACGGCTTCGTGGCTGCGGGGGCGCGCATGTTCGGCGTGCAGTCCGGGGAGGAACGGCAGTTCGACTTCACGGGCGCCGGGACCGTGCTCGTCCAGTCCAGCGAGAAGGTGATCGACGACAGCGCGGTCGTCCGGACCATCGAAGGACAGCTGCCCGGTCTGACCCCCGGGGGTCTGCAGCGGATCAACCAGGTGGTGGCGTCGCAGTTGCAGTCCCAGCAGCACTGAGCCGTCCCAGCAGCACTGAGTCGTCCCAGCAGCACTGGGCCCGGGCGCCCTGGGTCGGGACTGGGCACTTGCCCGGGGCGCCCGCCACCGAACTGTGACTACGCTCACAGGTAAGCCACACCTCATTGAGGTAAGGTTTGGTGAACCTAAGTAGTACGTCCAGGAGGGTCTCGATGATCGTCTGCAGCTGCCACGCTCTCTCGCACCGGCACATCGAGGCCCACATCGCTGCCGGCGCGCGCTGCACACGCGAGATCGGCGCGGCCTGCCGCGCGGGCACCGACTGCGGACGCTGCGTACGGAATATCTCGGCGATCGTTCGCGCATCCCGCGAGCGGGATGAGAGGATCGAACTCGAGACCGCCGTCTAGACCTGTACCCGGCGGTCGATCCGCGTTCGGTCCCCGGGAGGCGCCATGAAGGGCGACAAGAAGGTCATCGAGTACCTCAACGAGCAGCTCACCGCCGAGCTCACGGCGATCAACCAGTACTTCCTGCACTCGAAGATGCAGGACAACAACGGTTGGACGAAGCTCGCCGCGCACACCCGTGCCGAATCCTTCGAGGAGATGCGGCACGCCGAAACCCTCACCGACCGGATCCTGTTCCTCGAGGGCCTGCCCAACTACCAGCGCCTCGGCACGCTGCGGCTCGGCGAGACGGTCAAGGAGATGTTCGAGGCCGACCTGCAGGTCGAGATCGAGGCCCGCGACCGGCTCCGCAAGGGCGCCGAGTACATGCGCTCGGTCCACGACATCACCTCGGCCCGCATCTTCGAGGAGATCCTCGCGAACGAGGAAGAGCACATCGACTACCTGGAAACCCAGCTGGGCCTGCTCGAGCAGCTCGGCGAACCCCTCTACATCTCCGTGCACGTCTCACCGCCGGAGTGAGCGACAAGCGCGTCCCGATCGACAAGCAGACCCGCCCGGTGTACCGGGCGCAGATCGCGGTCGCCCAGGCGATACGCCAGGCCACGGCCGACGCCGGACTCGGGCGTCGGCTCGTGGAGCTGGTGAACATCCGCGTCTCGCAGATCAACGGCTGCGCCTACTGCCTGGACGTGCACGTCCGGGACGCCCTCCGCGAGGGCGAGACCACCCAGCGGCTGGCGGTGCTGCGGGCCTGGCGGGACACCGACCTGTTCACCGAGCAGGAGCAGGCCGCCCTCACCCTGGCCGAATCGATCACCGAGCTACCGGACAGCCGGGCCCAGGACCGGGACTACGCCTTCGCCCGCGCCCGGCTCACCGAGGACCAGCTCTCCGCGATCGCGTGGGTCGCCGTGGCCATGAACACGTTCAACCGGGTCTCGATCGTCAGCCGCCACCCCGTCCGTCCCCCGCAGGAGTAACGGCCGAACTGATTTCCCGAGCAACCATCCGGTTATCCTCGAGCAATGACGGAGACCCGGTGGCTCAGCGACGACGAGCAGCGCACCTGGCGCGCCTACCTCGACAGCACCCGCCTGCTGATGAATGCCCTGGACCGGCAGCTCACCCGGGACTCCGGCATGTCCCTCACCGACTACGAGCTGCTGGTCGCGCTCTCGGAGGCCCCCGGCCGGCGGCTGCGCATGCGGGCGCTCGCCGACGCCGTCGTCACCACCCGCAGCGGCGTCACCCGCGCGATCAGCCGCCTCGTCGACGCCGGGTGGGTCCGGCGCGTCGAATGCGACGAGGACAAGCGCGGCATGCTGGCCGAACTCACCGACGCCGGGGCCGCGAAGCTGGCCCAGGCCAGTCCCGGGCACGTCGAGGCCGTACGCTCCTACGTGTTCGACCTGCTCGGTCCCCGGGACGTGACCCGCTTCGGGGACACGTACACCGCGATGCGCACGCACCTGCTCGAGAACACCTGAACAGCCGGAGGAATGCCATGAGCGACCCGTCCGTCGTCGCCGTCCACAATCCGCAGCGCCAGCGTTACGAACTGCGCGACGGCGACACCGTCGTCGGCTACACCCAGTACCACCCCGACGGCGACGTCCAGCTCGTGTTCGACCACACCGAGGTCGACAACGCCTACTCGGGCCGGGGCCTGTCGAGCACGCTGGTGCGGTTCGCGCTCGACGACGTCCGCGCCCGCGGAAAGCGCGTCGTGGCGATCTGCCCGTTCGTCGACGGCTTCATCGACAAGCATCCCGAATACAAGGATCTCGCCGACTGAGACCCGCCGCCGGGCACCACCGCATGCCGCCCCCACCGGACGTCACCGCCGTCGCCGCCACCCTGCGACGGGCGGGGTGCGTGTTCGCGGAGGACGAGGCGCGGCTGCTGATCGACGCCGCCCGGACGCCCGGCGACCTCGCCGACTCGGTGCGCCGGCGCGCCGCCGGCGAACCGCTCGAGCACGTTCTCGGCTGGACCGAGTTCCGCGGCCTGCGCATCCACGTGACCCCCGGGGTCTTCGTCCCCCGCCGGCGCAGCGAGTTCCTCGTCGAGTGCGCCGTCGCGCTTGCCGCGCCGGGCGTCGTCGTCGACCTGTGCTGCGGATCCGGGGCGCTCGGTGCCGCGGTGGCGGCGGCCGTCGCCGACGTGGAACTGCATGCGACGGACCTCGATCCGGCGGCGGTGGAGTGCGCGGGCCGCAACCTCGCCGCGTTCGGCGGCCACGTGTACGAGGGCGACCTCTACGACCCGCTGCCCGCGGGACTGCGCGGGCGCGTCCACCTCCTGCTCGCCAACGTGCCGTACGTCCCGACCGCGGACCTGGCGCTCCTGCCGGCCGACGCCCGGGAGCACGAAGCCCGCATCGCCCTCGACGGCGGTGCCGACGGCCTCGACGTGCTGCGCCGGGTGGCAGCGGCGGCCGGACGATGGCTCGCGCCGGGCGGACATCTGCTGGTCGAGTCGAGCACGCAGCAGGCCGACGGGATCGCCGCGTGCTTCGACCGGAACGGGCTGACCCCGCAGGTGGCACACAGCGACGACGACTTCGCGACCGTCGTCGTCGGCACCGCGCCGCGCTGAGCGCGGTTCAGCCGGCGCGCAGCGCGGTTCAGCCGGCGCGCACAGCGCGGTTCAGACGGCGCGCACGGCGCGGTTCAGACGGCGCGCACGGCGCGGTTCAGCCGGCGCGCACAGCGCGGTGCCGGCGCACGGCGTCGCGGTTCGCGCACCGCGGCGAACAGTACCGCTGCCGCCCGTTACGGGAGGTGTCCGCGTAGACGTCGTCGCACTCGTCGAGGGCGCAGCGGCCGAGTCGGTGCATGCCCCGGCCCACCAGGTGCAGGGCCGTACCGACAGAGATCAGCGCCTCGAGCACCCCGGCGAGCGAATGCTGATCGTCCCGGTAGTGCAGGTGCCAGCCGTCCCCCGCGTGATTCGTCATCCGCGGATACGCCGAAGCGGCGGCCAGCATCTCGTTGACGAGCGCGGCACGCTCGGCGTCACCGGTCGCGTCGACGATCCCGCACCAGCGTTCGAGCATCGCCTCGACGTCGCGCAGGTCGCCGGCACCGACGGGAAAGTCGATCACCAGGCCCGCCTCGAGGCAGCGGCGCACCAGCGCGTCGACTGTCGCGGGTGGGTCGTTCACCAGCTCCGCGGCGAGGCGCACGGCATACTCGCCGTAAGGGTTGAGATGCACAATGTCATTACACCACGCTGGTGGCATGCCGACATCCCACAGCCACCACTGGACCGAGGTCTCCCGCCACCCGACGAGCGAAGGCGTGGTGCGGTATCAGCGCTGCGCATGTGGCCGCTGGCGCCTGGTCTCGACACCCCTCCGCCCCGATCCGATCGGCGTGTCGGCGACGGTCCCGGTGACGCGCCGAGCGTGAAACCCGACGCCTCGCGGAGGACAATCGCCTCCATGACCGAGCGCAAGCGGCCGGACATCACCTTCGAGTCGTGGATCGAACGCCAGATCCGCGTCGCGCAGGAGCGGGGCGACTTCGACAACCTGCGTGGCGCGGGCAAGCCGATTCCGCATCGCAGCGACGACGAGCTGTGGTGGGTCAAGGACTACCTGCGCCGGGAAGGGCTCTCGACCGAGGCCCTGCTGCCGCCCCCGCTGCAGCTGCGCAAGGAGGTCGAGCGGTTGCGCGACACCGTGCGCGACGTGCCCTCCGAGCCGGCGGTGCGGCAGATCGTCCGGGAGCTGAACCGGCGGATCGTGGACTGCCTGCGCGCACCGAGCGGTCCCCTGGTTCCCATCCACCGGGTCGACCCGGAGGAGGTGGTCCGGCAGTGGGCCACAGATCGGGCGGAGCTGCGGTCGCAACGGGCCGAGCGGGCTGCGGCGGCGGCCGCAGCGCTGCGTGAGTACACCGCCGAGCCGCCGCGTCGACGCTGGTGGCACCGCGTCCTGGGGATCCGGCCCGCCGGAACCTGACGACGCGCGGGACGGCCTTCGTCGGTGCCGCACGGCCGCGCACTTCGCAGCCGTACGCGACAGCGATCGTCGGTGCGTTCGTCGATTCGTGTCGCGGGTACGAGTCCCGATCCCGGCACGTTGCCAGCAGACTGCCAGGAACGTCCCAAGATCCCTCGAGGGTCACCGGCTGTACTGGTCTCGTTCGCATCGCGTTCACCGCAGCGCAGTTCTTCGACGAGAGGCCGGGTTCCATGGGAGTGTTCGACCGATTCCGCACGTCCACCCCGCAGGACATGCCCCCGACCGACGCCGTTCCCACCGCACCGACGGGCTACCGGCAGACCGCCGGTAGCCTGCATGCCTTCAACCGCTACGAGATCAAGTACTTCGTCGACGAACTGAAGGTTCCCGAGTTGCGGCGGGAACTCGCCGCACGGATGGACACCGATCCGTATTCGCCCCACGGCGGGTATCCGGTCACCTCGCTCTACTACGACACGCCGGACCTGCGGTTCTACTGGGAGAAGATCGAGGGCCTGAGATTCCGGCGAAAACTGCGGATGCGTCTGTACGGCAACCCTTCCGAATGCACCGACGACACGCCGGTGCACATCGAGGTCAAGCAGCGCGTCAACCGGGTCACCCAGAAGCGGCGCATCGCGATGCCGTACGGGACGGCGCAGCGCTGGCTCGACGGACGGCAGGAGGTCGGCTGTGATCCCCCGCAGCGTCCGTTCGTCCACGAGGTGACGACGTTGATCGGCAATCTCGACCTGCGACCGATCGTGACCACGGGATATCTGCGGGAGGCGTTCGTCGGCCGCGAGGCCGACCTCGGCCTCCGAGTGACGATCGACCACAAGGTGCACGGCCGCGACGGCGATTTCGGCTTCGCGTCGGGAGCGCAGAACCGGTTCGTCGTGCCGCCGAAACTCGCGATCGTCGAACTCAAGGCCAACGAGCGCGTTCCGTACTGGGCGACCGATCTCACTGCCCGCATGGACATGTCGGTCGTCCGCGTCTCGAAGTACTGCCAGTCCGTCGAGGCGTTCGGTCTCGCGCCCCGTTCCCGGTTCGGCGCTCCCGGACTCGTTCTGCCGCAAGGCTTCGACGGCCGTGTGCCGACCGGCCTCCTCGAGACCACGACGACGGTGCCCTGACCTGCCGCCCTGTTCCCGTCCCTACACCGAACCAGGACTCTCATGAATTTCGACCTGCAAGACCTCAGCGGGACGTTCACCACGTTCGACATCATCGTGTCGCTGTCACTGTCGTTCGTCCTCGCCTCGATCATCGGCTGGGTCTACCGGCACACCCACAAGAACGTCTCCTACAGCCAGTCCTACGTGCAGACCCTGGTACTGGTCGGCATGGTGATCGCGCTGATCATGCTGGTCGTCGGCTCCAACATCGCCCGCGCGTTCGCACTCGTCGGCGCCCTGTCGGTGGTTCGGTTCCGCAACGCCATCAAGGAAACTCGCGATGTGGGCTTCATCTTCCTGGTGATGGCCGTCGGCATGACCACCGGCACCCGCTTCTACCTGCTGGCGATCGCCGCGACGATCGCGATCTGCCTGGTGCTGCTGATCATGAGCAAGTTCAACTGGTTCGAGCTCGACGTCCGGCGCCAGGTCGTCAAGGTGCAGGTACCGCCGGAGCAGCAGTACAGCGCGATGGTCGAAGACGTGCTTGTCCGGTACTGCACCGAGTTCGAGCTGGTCTCCACCGAATCCGTCCGCTCCGGGGCGCTGACCGAGTTGTACTACACCGCGCAGCTGAAGAAGGACGCGAAGCCGAACGAGCTGATCTCGGCCCTGAGCGCGGTCAACACCGGTCAACGGGTGACGGTCCTGACCGGCTACGACCAGACGGACATCTGATGGGCGGGACCCCGACCGGCGGACAGCCGCCACCGCGACGACGGCTCCGGCACCGGATCCCGGTGTCGTTGCGGCAGCACTGGAAACTTCTGGCGGTGTTCGTCGCGTTCGTGACGATCCTGGCGACCGTGTTCGGGGCGACCCGCATCCGGCCGTACCTCACCGGCGACCCGACGATCATCGCCTCGGAGATCACCGACAATATCACCGGCACGGTAGACCTGTTCGACGCCTCTGTTCCGCACGAACTCTCGGTCGAGATCACCGACGCGGAGTACGACGAGATGATCACCGCCTTCCAGAGCACCGGCGAGAAGAAGTGGGTCACCGCCGACGTCACCCTCGACGGCACGCTGATCACCGACGTCTCGGTACGATTGAAGGGCAACTCCACCCTGATGGGATTGCGCGGCACCGATACTCGCGTCGGCGGTCAGGGCGTCGCACCACCGGCGGGGCTGGAGCTGCCCGAAGGATTCGAGCCGCCGGCCACGGGCGGCATGTCGCAGGCGACCGCGGACGATCCGACGTCGCTGCCGCTGCTCGTCAGCTTCGACGAGAACGCCGACGGCCGCGCCTACCAGGGCATGACCGAGATCTCGGTGCGCCCCGGTTCGCCCGTGCTCAACGAGGCGATGGCCTTGTCGCTGACCGCGGAGACCGAGCAGCCGACACAGCGTTACGCGTACACGGTCTATTCGGTCAACGGCAGCGCCACCACCACGCGCCTGCTGCTCGAACATCCCGACGACACCTATGCGAACTCCCTGTTCGACTCCGAAGGCTATCTGTACAAGGCGGATGCGTCGTCGCGGTTCGAGTATGTCGGCGACGACCAGTCGGACTACGCCGACCAGTTCGAGCAGATCAACGCGGTCGGGACGGGGAACCTGCAGCCGATCGTCCGCTTCCTGGAATGGCTGGATTCGGCGGGCGACGAGGAGTTCGACGCACACCTGTCGGAGTGGGTGGACGTGGACTCGTTCGCGCGGTACGTCGCCACACAGAATCTGCTCGTCAACGGCGACGACATGAGCGGGCCGGGCCAGAACTACTACCTCTGGTACGACCTCGGGACGGCCAGGCTCTCAGTCGTGTCGTGGGACCTGAACCTGGCCATGCAAGGTGATGCCACGACCGGCCCGCACGACACCGTCTCGATGGGCCCCGGAGCGAGGGGCGGCGCCGGGCAGGACGGCCGCGGTACCCCACCCGCCGGCGTCGGCGCGGTGGCTCAGCCGCGCGCGATGCCCTCGGACGCAGCCGCGCCCCCGGGAGATGGCCGGATGCAGTCCGGCAATGCGCTGAAGACACGGTTTCTCGGATCCGATGCCTTCACCGGCGTCTACGAGGACGCCTACCGGGAACTGTACGACCAGATGTACGGCAGCGGACGCGCTCTCGAGATACTCGACACCCTGGTCGCGACCGTTCCGGTGAGCGACGGGCTCCCGGCCGATTCGCTCCGATCGAGTGCGGACTCGATGCGGTCCTGGATCGAGCAGCGCACCGCTGCGCTCGCGGAGCTGCGTGACAGTTGAGCTGCGTGACTGCTGAGCTGCGTGAGTGGGGACCGGCCGAGGCGTGAGAGGCGGGCCGCGCGGTGCGGCCCGGTTTCACAGCCCGACCTCGGAAGGTCTCAGCGGCGGCCCAGTCCGTGCCGGCATTCTGGAGACGGCAGAATCGATCGCGAACCTGTTCGCGGGGAAAGGAATCGTCATAACCGCTTCAGCTCCGACGGTCTCCCGCCTGGCACATCCGTCCGGGCGCGACACCGGTGCCGTCTTCCTGATAGTCGGTGGCATTCCCGGAGCGGGTAAGAGCACCCTGCTTCGCCGGATCGAGCACGACATCCCGGGTCTGACCGTTCTCGATCCGGAACGCCGTGCCGAAGGCCTCGCCGCCGCGCTTCCGCCGGACCTGCCGTATCGCCGGTATCGGCCACTCGTCCATCTCATGCACACCCTCGACGTGGTGCGCACTCTCCTGGCCGGACCACACCGGAGCGAAGGGCCTGTGGCCGTTCACGACACCGCCACACGCAGCCGCCGACGCGACTGGACGGCTCGCCTGGCGCGGCGGCGAGGCTGGACGCCGGTGCTCGTCTTCCTCGACGTACCCCGCGATGTCGCGCAAGCCGGGCAGCACGCTCGCGGGCGCGTTGTGAACGAGTCGTCGTTCGCGCGGCACTGGCATCGATGGACCGTTCTGCGATCGCACCTCACCGACGAGGACGACGCCACGGCCGGGAGCCCGTGGGACCAGGTCGTCGTCACCACCCGCGACAATGCGAAGAGCCGAGTATGCGACGTGCTGACACAGGACGAAACGGTCCCCTGCGAGCTCGGCGGCGGATCTCCGGTACCGCAGTGACATCGACACCCCGGCGACCGGTGTCTCCGACGCCTGCCGGGTTCGCCGCAGACGCAGTTCCCAGCAGATCCACGGCGCACTCCCATGGACGCCGGGCGAACGTCCGGTTGTGTGGGTGCGTGGACGGACGCGATGCGTCATGTCACAGCAAGGAAAGGCACGACTCGATGACAGCTCCTGAAAACGACGGGCTTCCGTCCGACTCCCTACGATCGAGTGCGGATACGATGCGGCCCTGGATCAAGCAGCGCACCGCTGCGCTCGACCCCGAGAATCCTGATGCCGTGCGGTCGGATCCACGGAACGCAGCACCGGTCGGAGACGTCCCCGACGTACCGTGGGGACCGGAGGCTCCCGAGACCCACGCACGGCGCCGCTACGAGCGGCGTCGCATCGATGCGCTGCTGGACGTCCTGACCGACAGGCAACGCGACATCCTGCATCTGCGGGTCGTCCACAGCATGTCGACGGCGGAAACCGCCGCCGTCCTGCACATCACGCCCGGCGCGGTCCGGCTCGGACAGCACCGCGCACTGTCTCGGCTGCGCGTCGCCCTGACCCGGCCTGCGGGTGAGCCGATCACCTGCCGAGACACGGTGGTTCCGCTCGATGCCCGGCGCCGCGACGCGACCCGGCCTGCGTGACGCCGGCCGTTCGGTGTGCGGTGTGCGGTGTGCGGTGCCGAGCGTGCACGTCCCGTCGTTGTCCCGACCGGGGCGTACCGGACCGTATGTGTGCTTGATGTCCCCAACGGGTGATTCGGACGCCTGGGACGGGCGGGGTGGCAGAGACGGGGGACAAGATCCGCGTCGCGGAGGACGGGGTGTCGGCCCGGAGGAGACCGCGCGACCGTGTCCGTCTCCACCGGACGGGGATGCGACTACTCTTCGTCGGAGATCGATGATCGGCGATCCGAGGGGTGGCTCATGGCAGGTGCGATCGGGCAGTCCCTGCCGATTGCGGTCGGCCTGCTGCTGGCGGCGATGCCGATAGTGATGCTGTCGGTGCTCTTGGTCACCAAGCGGCCGCTGCGCGTCTCCTACGCCTTCGTCGGCGGCTGGTTCGCGGGTCTGCTCGTGGTAGGCGCCGTGGTCATCGCGGTGGCGGATGTGATCATGCTGTCCGACGAGCCCACCTGGTGGGCCGCTGCTGCGAAACTGGTGCTGGGAGTCGTGCTGGTCCTTCTGGCCGTCCGGAAGTGGTACTCGCGGCCGCAGCCGGGCGAGGAATCCACCGTGCCCGGATGGATGGCGGCCGCGCAGACCATGACCGCTCGACGGGCTCTGGCTCTCGGGTTTCTGTTTGCGGCGGCGAATCCGAAGAACCTCGCCCTGGTCGCAGCCGGCGCGGTGGTGATCGCGGACGCGACTGCGCGCGTTCCCGAACAGATCGTGGCGCTGATCGTCTTCGCGGTCGTAGCCAGTCTGGGGGTGGCTGCCCCGCCCGCGGTGCGTGGCGTGTTCGCCGACCGTGCCGACCGGGCGCTCGCGGCCGCCGACGAGTGGATGACCCGCCAACACACGGTGATCATGGCGGCAGTTCTTCTGATCCTCGGCCTGATCCTGATCGGCAACGGGATCGCCGGGCTGTGAGTCGGATGGCGAAGAAGCGCGGCGGACGAATCTATCGGTAGTTATGGACAACTATGGGGCGGTTCAGATAAGTCGCCATAAGTCTCTATACTCGGTTCGTGGATCTCGAGCTCAACCCGTTCAAGCCCGGCTCCGGCCTCCGGCCGCCGGCGCTCGAGGGACGCGACGAGCAGATCGGGGCGTTCGAACTCCTCGTCGCCCGCAGCAAGCGGCAGAACTACGACCGTGGACTCATCCTGTCGGGACTGCGGGGAGTCGGGAAGACGACCCTGCTCAACGCCCTCGTCGAGCACGCCGACCGGCAGGGTTGGCTGACGATCGCCCTCGAGGCGCGACCCAACGAGGCCGGGACCAGCGCCGTCCGCGCCAAGCTCTCCCAGGAGCTGACCGTCGGACTGCGCCGTTACAGCCGCAAGCACCGGATCCAGCATGCGATCGATCCGCTCATCGATCTCGCCCGGGGTTTCTCCCTCGGCCTCGGCCTCGGCCTCGGGCCGGCCACCGCGAGCTTCTCCCTCGACCAGCCCCCGGCGGCCAGCGGGGACATCGACCTCGACCTCGAGGAACTCGTCGAGGCGATCACCGCCGAACTGCGGCCGAGATCCAGTGCCTTCGGATTGTTCGTCGACGAGATGCAGGACCTCGACTCCGATCTGCTGTCGGCGCTGCTCGCCGTCCAGCACCGGGCGAGCCAGCGGGAATGGCCGTTCTTCCTCATCGGTGCCGGACTGCCCAATCTTCCCGCGGTCCTGGCCGGCAACCGCTCGTACGCGGAGCGCCAGTTCCTCTACAGCACCATCGGCCCCCTCTCGCCGACCGCCGCCGCCGACGCCCTGCGGATCCCGGTGCGCCGCCAGGGCGGGGACTTCACCGACGACGCCCTCGCCGTGCTCGTCCAGGCCAGCGGGGGCTATCCGTACTTCCTGCAGGAGTTCGGGAAGGCGATCTGGAACATCGCTCCGCACAGCCCCTTCCAGCTCGAGGATGCCGAGCTCGCCGTCGAGGTGGGCTGCCGTCACCTCGACGAGGGATTCTTCCCGTCGCGCTGGAACCGGGCCACCGACCGTGAGCGCCGCTACCTCGCCGCGCTCGCCGCCGCCGGCGAGGAGGCACCGCGGTCCGGAAAGGTCGCCCAGCTGATGGGCTCGACGGCCACCGGCGTCAGCGACGTCCGCAACTCGGCCATCCGCAAGGGCCTGATCTGGGCGCCGGAACACGGTCGCATCGCCTTCACCGTCCCGGGCATGGCCGACTTCATCCGCCGTCAGCCGGCGGAGTAACCGGGTCAGCGGCCCCGCTCGGCCACCATCCGGTCCACGGCGCGCACGCTGAGCACCTGGTCGAGAGCCATGGAGGCGCAACCGATCATCCCGGAGCGATCGCCGTGCGACCAGGGCAGGATCTGCAGGGCGCGGGTGGCCACGGACACCGCATCGCGATAGAGGGTTTCGCGCAGTCCGGCGACGAACACGTCGTAGGCCTCGGCCATGTCGCCGCCGACGACGAGCACCGCCGGGTCGAGGAGGTTGACGGCCCCGGCGATCACCTCGCCGATCCGCCGGCCGCTGTCGCGAATCATGCGGCGCGCCTCCGCATCCCCGCCGACGGCGAGGGCCACGACGTCGCGGATGTGGGTCACGTCCCGGCCCTGCTCCTGCAGGTCACGGACCAGCGCCCAGCCCCCGGCGATCGCCTCGACGCAGCCGACGTCGCCGCAGCGGCACAGGACGCCCTGCGCCGCAGCGGTCTTGGTGTGCCCGATCTCGCCGGCCGCGCCCACCGCGCCGCGCTGCAGCACACCGCCCGACACGATGCCCGCCCCGAGACCCGTGGACGCCTTGATGAGGAGCATGTCGTCGAATTTTCTTCGCTCGCCCAGCCTTTCGGCGAGGACCATGACGTTCGCGTCGTTGTCGACGAACACCGGTGCGCCGCCGAGGTCCGCGAGGAAGGGCTGCAATTCGACGCCGTCCCAGCCGGCCATCATCGGCGAATCCAGGCTGCAGCCGCGGGCCGTGTCCACGGTGCCCGGCAGACTCACCCCGATGCCGACGGTGCGGGGCGCGCCGGGACCGAGCGCGGCGCGCAGGTCGGCGAGGTGCGCGGCAACCTTCGGCATCAGCTCCCCCGGGCTCGCCCCGATCTCCTGCTCGAGGTCCTCGGTGCGGAGCAGGTCCCCGGCGAGATCGCAGACCGCGAGCTGGGTGCGGCTGCGGCCGATCGCGACGACGAGCACGATGCCCGCCCCCGCCCCGAAGGTGAGGGTGAGGGGTGGGCGCCCGCCGGTCGAGGGCCCCTCCTCCGTTTCGACGACGAGGCCGAGGTCCTGCAACGCCGCGACCCGGGCGGCGACGGCGGTGCGGGAGAGCCCGGTGTGGTGCCCGATCTCGCTTCGGGTGGTCGCGGCGCCGGCGCGGACGAGGGCGAAGACCTCGCCCGCTGTGGCGGGCGCGCTGGAGGATCGGCTCATACCGCCATTGAACCAAGGAAGCGCACCCGAGAGGGCCCGGTGCCGCACCCGGGAGCCGCACCGCACCGGACTTTGTTCTTAGAAATGCGTAAGTTTGTTGTTTCAGTGCGGAAGATGCTCTACGGTTGCGAGTGACAGCCCTCACCCCCTCATTCGGGAGGACACGCCATGTCACCCGCCGCCCCCTGTACCGTCGTCGTCTTCGGCGGCACCGGCGATCTCGCCGTCCGTAAGCTCCTGCCCGCCCTCTACCTGCGGGATCGGGACGGCCAGCTGCCGCCCGGCAGCCGGATCGTCGGCGCCGCACGCGCCGGCCTCGACACCGACGGCTACCGCGACAAGGTCCGCGGCGAGCTCGCGCGCTTCGTGCCCGCGCCCCTGCTGGACGCCGGCACCCTCACCCGGTTCCTGGACCGCCTCGACTACGTGAGCCTCGACTTCGCAGGCGGGGACGACTGGTCCGCCCTGCACGACGTCCTGCCCCCGGACTCCGTGCGCGTGTTCTACCTCGCCTGCGCCCCTTCGCTGTTCGGGCCGATCTCCCATCACCTCGCCCGGCACGGACTCGTCGAACCGACCTCCCGGGTGGTGCTCGAGAAGCCCATCGGCCGCGACCTCGCCTCCGCCCACGCGATCAACGACGCGGTCGGCGAGGTGTTCGACGAGTCGCAGATCTTCCGCATCGATCACTACCTCGGCAAGGAGAGCGTCCAGAACCTGCTGGTCACCCGGTTCGCCAACACCCTGCTCGAGCCGCTGTGGAACTCGACGTGGATCGACCACGTGCAGATCACCGTCTCCGAATCCCTCGGGGTCGGCACCCGCGGCGGCTACTACGACACCTCCGGGGCCCTGCGCGACATGCTGCAGAACCACCTGCTGCAGGTGCTGTGCCTGGTGGCGATGGAACCGCCGACGGTCGTCGACCGCGAGACGGTGCGCGACGAGAAGCTCAAGGTGCTGCAGGCACTGCGGCCGATGACGGCCGAGGACGTCGAAAGATTCACCGTCACCGGGCAATACGGACCCGGACTGGTCGACGGTGGTGCCGTTCCCGGCTATCGCGACGAGGTGGAGAACCCGGACAGCCGCACCGAGACCTTCGTCGCGGTGCGCGCGGAGGTGCGCAACTGGCGCTGGGCCGGCGTGCCGTTCTACCTGCGCACCGGCAAGCGACTCGAGAAGCGCAGCTCCGAGATCGTGGTGCAGTTCAAGGACGTTCCGCACCCGATGTTTCCCCGCGCCGAGGGCGCCACCGAACCCAATCGCCTGGTGATCCGGCTGCAGCCCGACGAGGGCATCTGCCTGCACATGACCGCCAAGGAACCCGGACCCGGCGGGATCCGCCTGCGCCCGGTCTCACTGGATCTGAACTACGTCGACGCGTTCGACCGGCCCTCCCCCGACGCGTACGAGCGGCTGCTGATGGACGTGGTGCGGGGCGACCCGACCCTGTTCATGCGGCGCGACGAGGTCGAGACCGCATGGGCGTGGGTCGAACCGATCCTGCAGACCTGGGACCGCACCGGCCGGATGCCGCGCCGCTACCCGGCGGGAACGTCCGGCCCCACCGACGCGACCACCCTCATCGAGCGCGACGGACGCGCCTGGTACGAAGGAACTTCCGTATGAGCCATCCCGTTCTGGACCGGGTCACCGACCGCATCGTCCGGCGCAGCCGCGCCGAGCGCGGCGCCTACCTCGAGCGGCTGCGTGCCGCCGCCGACAAGGGCCCCGCCCGCGGGCGTCTCGCGTGCGCCAACCTGGCCCACGGATTCGCCGCCGCCGAACCTGCCGACAAGTCCGCCCTGCGCGGGCTGGTGAAGCCGAACATCGCGATCGTCTCCTCCTACAACGACATGCTCTCGGCGCACCGGCCTTTCGAGGACTACCCGGCGCGGCTGAAGGCGGCGGTCCTCGAGGCGGGCGGCATCGCGCAGTTCGCCGGTGGCGTCCCGGCCATGTGCGACGGCATCACCCAGGGCCGCGACGGCATGCAGCTGTCGCTGTTCAGCCGCGACGTCATCGCAATGTCCACCGCAATCGCGTTGTCGCACGACATGTTCGACGGAGCCCTCATGCTCGGTGTCTGCGACAAGATCGTCCCCGGCATGCTGATCGGCGCGCTCGGCTTCGGGCACCTGCCGACGGTGTTCGTCCCGGCCGGGCCGATGACGTCGGGGTTGCCCAACGGCGAGAAGGCCCGGGTGCGGCAACTCTACGCGGAGGGCCGCGCCGGCCGCGAAGATCTGCTCGAGGCCGAGGCCGCCTCCTATCACGGCGCCGGCACGTGCACGTTCTTCGGCACCGCCAACTCCAATCAGCTGCTGATGGAGGTGATGGGCCTGCACCTGCCCGGCGCGAGTTTCGTCAATCCCGGCACCGAACTGCGGGACGCGCTCACCGCCGAGGCCGCGCGCCGCGTCACCGGCCTGACCGCCCTCGGCTCCGATTTCACCCCGGTCGGTGAGGTCGTCGACGAGCGGGCCGTCGTCAACGGCTGCGTCGCACTGCTCGCCACCGGCGGCTCCACCAACCACACGATGCACCTGGTGGCGATCGCCCGGGCCGCCGGGATCACCCTCACGTGGCGCGACCTGGCGGACCTGTCGGCCGTCGTGCCGCTGCTCGCCCGGATCTACCCCAACGGCGCGGCCGACGTGAACCACTTCCACGCCGCCGGCGGGCTCGGTGTCGTGGTCTCGGACCTGCTCTCGGCGGGCCTGCTGCACGACGACGTCACCACCGTCGCCGGGCCGGGGCTGCACCGGTACACGCAGGAACCGCGGCTGCGCGACGGGACGCTGCGGTGGGAAGCCGGGCCGTCCGAGAGCCTGGACCGCACCGTGCTGCGCGGCGTCGCGGATCCGTTCGCCGTCGACGGCGGACTCAAGGTGCTCGACGGCAACCTGGGCGAGGCCGTACTCAAGGTGTCCGCGGTCGCCCCGGAGCACCACGTCGTCACCGCCCCGGCCCGGGTGTTCGACGACCAGGCCGACTTCCTCGCGGCGTTCGAGGCCGGCGAACTCGACCGCGACGTCGTGGCCGTGCTGCGCTACCAGGGCCCGCGCGCGAACGGGATGCCCGAGCTGCACAAGCTCACCCCCGCGCTGGGGGTGCTGCAGGATCGGGGACGCCGGGTCGCGCTGGTGACCGACGGCCGGATGTCGGGCGCGTCCGGCAAGGTTCCCGCCGCCATCCACGTCACGCCCGAGGCCGCGGCCGGGGGTCCGCTCGCCCGCGTCCGCGACGGCGACCCGATCACCGTCGACGCCGTCGCCGGCTCGCTGTGTGTGCACCTGTCCGACGCCACGCTCGCCGGCCGCGCGGCGACCGGTCACGCCCCCACCGACGACGCCTGGACCGGCACGGGCCGTGAGCTGTTCGCGGGCCTGCGGGCCACCGTGGGCCCGGCCACCCACGGCGCCAGCGTCTTTCAATCCGACTTCGCGTGAAGGAGACCCCGATGAGCCTGCTGGACGTGACCCCCGTCGTGCCCGTCGTCGTGATCGACGATGCCGCCGACGCCGTCCCGATCGCCCGGGCCCTCGCCGACGGCGGCGTGCCCATGATCGAGCTGACCCTGCGCACCCCGTGCGCCCTCGAGGCGATCGAGCGGATCGCCGACGAGGTCCCCGACATCACCGTCGGTGCCGGCACGATCGTCGAACCCGGCCAGGCCGCGCAGGCCGCGGCGGCCGGTGCGCGCTTCCTGGTGTCGCCGGGCGCGACGGAGTCGCTGCTGAAGGCCATGACCGACACCGGGCTGCCGCACCTGCCGGGGGCGGCGACCGTCTCGGAGGTGCTGCTGCTGCTCGAACGCGGCTACCGCGAGATGAAATTCTTTCCCGCGGAGGCCGCAGGCGGCACCCGGTTCCTCGCGTCCGTCCACTCCCCCGTGCCGGCGGCCCGGTTCTGCCCCACCGGCGGAATCTCGGTCGCGACGGCCCCCGACTACCTCGCGCTGCCCAATGTGGGCTGCGTGGGGGGCTCGTGGCTCACCCCCGCCGATGCGGTGCAGACCCGGGACTGGGCCCGGATCACCCGCCTCGCGCAGGTGACCACGGGACTGCGCCGGGCCGAGGCGTAGGCGAACCGGACTCGCCTCCGCCCCGCTCGGATGCGGCGGGGGCGAGTCCTCGACGTCACCGCATCCGCGCGCCCGATCGTCGTACGCGACCGTCGCGACGCGCGCGTACGACCGGGCCGGTCGCGGATGTTCCCGGCCGTCCGGAACGAGCGGACGGTCGCGGGCCGGTACCCTGAGCGGATGCGTGAGGACACCGAACATCCCGGCTCGCAGTCGTCGCTGCGTTCGGCCAATCAGCAACGGGTGGTTCGGGTTCTGCAGTCCGGCGGTGAGCTCACGCAAGCGGAGATCGCTCGGCGCACCGGTCTGGCCCCGGCCACGGTGTCGAATCTGGTCCGGGAACTGACAGCCGGCGGTCTGGTGGAGGTGGCCGCCGCCGAGCGTCCGGGCCAGCGGGGACGGGCCGTGAAGCTCACCCGGTCGGCGGGCCTGGCCGTCGGGATCGACTTCGGGCACCGGCATCTCACCGTCGCCGTCGCCGACCTGTCGCACGAGATCCTCGCCGAGAAACGGGTCGAGCTGGCGACCGGGCACCGCGCCGAGGACGGAATAGAAAGAGCCGGAGCGCTTCTCGACGACGCTCTCGTCGAACTCGGGTGCGGCCGCGACGCCGTTGCGGCCGTCGGCATGGGCCTGCCCGCACCGGTCGAGTCCGCCACGCACCGCATCGGTGGGCCGTCGATCCTGCCGGGCTGGGTCGGCGTCGACCCGGCCGCCCTGGCCGCCGAGCGGCTCGCGCTTCCCGTCCACGTCGACAACGACGCGAATCTCGGCGCACTGGCCGAACACATCTGGGGCGCCGGGCGCGGCATGGACGACCTGGCCTACATCAAGCTGTCCGACGGCGTCGGCGCCGGACTGGTCCTGGACGGGCGGCTGTACCGCGGCCGCGCCGGCACGGCCGGGGAGATCGGCCACACCTCCCTCGACGAGTTCGGCCAGGTGTGCCGGTGCGGCAATCGTGGCTGCCTCGAGACGATGGTGGCTTCCCACGTGGTGATCGGGCTGCTCGAGCCGAGCCGGGGGCCCGGCCTGACGATCGCGGACGTGGTGGCGCTCGCCGAGGTCGGCGACGCCGGGTGCGCCCGGGTGCTCGCGGACACCGGCCGTCACGTCGGGGTCGCGGCGGCGGGCCTGTGCAACCTGCTCAATCCGCAGCTGATCCTGATCGGGGGCGAACTCGCCCTCGCGGGAGAACTGCTGCTCGAGCCGCTGCGCCGTGCGATCGAGCGGTATGCGGTGCCCAGCGCCGCGCGCACCGTGCAGGTGCGGACCGCGGCCCTCGGGGCCCGCGCCCAGGTGCTCGGGGCGGTCGCCCTGGGTCTGCGGGCGGCCAACCCGCACTGATGATCGACTCCGACGACTTCGCGCCCTTCCGCGCCACCGATTGAGTTCAGAATCGAACATAGACGTCCATCCTGATCGATTTGTTCGTTCATTTCTTGACGATAGAGACGTCTTCGCCCTACTGTGGTCCAGCACACAGTTCGCGTGACCGCCGCCACACGCCTCCCGGAACGGGACCGCCGCGGCCGGTTCCCGCCGCCTACGAGGAGTCCCATGAGCAACCACGTCGCGCTCCCGACCGTCCCCGACACCGGGCCCGACACCGCCGGCGCCGCAGTGCCGGTCCGCATCGCCGTCATCGCCGCGCTCGGCGGCCTGTTGTTCGGCTTCGACAGCGCCGTCATCAACGGCGCCGTCTCGGCCATCGAATCCCGGTTCGCCGTCTCGTCCGCCGTCCTCGGCTTCGCCGTCGCCTCGGCCCTGCTCGGCGCGGCCGGCGGGGCCGTTCTCGCCGGCCGCATCGCGGACCGCTACGGCCGCCTCACCACGATGCAGGTCGCCGCCGCGATGTTCCTGGTCAGCGCGCTCGGTACCGGATTCGCCTTCAACGTCGAAACTCTCGTCCTGTTCCGGATCGTCGGCGGCGTCGGCGTCGGACTCGCCTCCGTCATCGCCCCCGCCTACATCGCCGAGATCTCCCCCGCCCGGGTGCGCGGCCGCCTGGGATCGCTGCAGCAGCTCGCGATCGTCGTCGGCATCTTCGCCGCCCTGCTCGTCGACTACGCGCTCGCCGCCCTCGCCGGCGGTTCCCGCGAGGAACTGTGGTTCGGGCTCGAGGCCTGGCGCTGGATGTTCCTGTCCATGATCGTCCCCGCGCTCGTGTACGGATTCCTGACCCTCACCATCCCGGAGTCCCCGCGCTATCTCGTCGCGAAGGGCCGCATCGGCGAGGCCCGCGGCATCCTCGGCATGCTGCTCGGCGAACAGGGCATCGACCTGCGCATCGAATCGATCCGCGCCACCCTCGGCCACGAGCACACCCCGTCGCTGCGCGACCTGAGAGGACCCGCGCTGGGCCTGCTGCCCATCGTGTGGATCGGCATCGGACTTTCGGTGTTCCAGCAGTTCGTCGGCATCAACGTGATCTTCTACTACTCCAGCATCCTCTGGCAGGCAGTGGGATTCGACGAGAGCAGCTCCCTCGTCCTCACCGTCGTCACCTCCGTCGTCAACATCGCCACCACCCTCGTGGCCATCGCTTTCGTCGACCGCGTCGGACGTCGCCCCCTGCTGATCATCGGCTCGGCCGGCATGGCCGTCACCCTCGCCACGATGGCCGTCGTCTTCGCCACCGCCTCGACCACCGTCGTCGACGGTGTGACCACCCCGCACCTGACCGGACTGCAGGGACCGATCGCGCTGATCGCCGCGAACCTGTTCGTCGTCGCCTTCGGCATGTCGTGGGGGCCGGTCGTGTGGGTGTTGCTCGGCGAGGCCTTCCCCAACCGGGTCCGCGCGGCGGCCCTGTCGCTCGCCGCCGGTGCGCAGTGGGCGGCCAACTGGGTCATCACCGTTTCCTTCCCCGCCATGAAGGAACTGTCGCTGGGGATGTCGTACGGCTTCTACGCCGTGTGCGCGGTGCTGTCGCTGCTGTTCGTCCTGCGCTGGGTGAAAGAGACCAAGGGCCGCGAGCTCGAGGACATGGACGCCGCCTAACCCGTCCGGCAACTGAAGTCAGGGAGAGAACAGACATGGCACTGACCATCGGAATCGATGTGGGCGGCACCAAGGTCGCCGCCGGCGTGGTCGACGAACACGGCACCCTGCACGCCCGGCTCCGCCGCGCCACCCCGTCGGACGACCCCGCCCGCACCGAGGACGTCGTCGCCGACGTCGTCCGCGAACTCCGCGCCACGCACGACGTGTGTGCCGTGGGCATCGGCGCCGCCGGGTTCGTCGCCTCCGATCGTCGTACCGTCCTGTTCGCCCCCAACCTCGCGTGGCGCGGCGAACCGCTCGGGGCGGCCGTCGAGGCCGCGTGCGGGTTGCCCACCGTCGTCGAGAACGACGCCAACGCCGCCGCCTGGGGTGAGGCGCGCTTCGGCGCCGGCCGCGGTGCCCGCACCGCGATCGTGCTCACCGTCGGCACCGGCATCGGCGGCGGACTGATCATCGACGGCGCCCTGCACCGCGGATCCTCGGGACTGGCCGCGGAACTCGGCCACCTCAACGTCGAACCGCACGGGCGTCGCTGCGGGTGCGGCAACCACGGCTGCTGGGAGCGGTACGCCAGCGGGCGCGCCCTGGTGCGGGAGGCGCAGGAGATCGCGAGCGTCTCGCCCGCGCTCGCCGGCCGGCTGCTCGAGCTGGCCGGCGGACGCGCCGAGCAGATCACCGGGCACCACGTCACCACCGCCGCCCGCGAGGGCGACGCCGCCGCGCTCGAGTGCTTCCGCACGATCGGCACGTGGCTCGGGCACGGCATGGCCGACCTCGCCGCGTTCCTCGACCCGGAGGTGTTCGTCCTCGGCGGCGGTGTGTGCGAGGCCGGGGAGTTGCTGCGCGGGCCCGCCGTCGCCACGTTCGCCCAGCGGCTGACCGGACGCGGGCACCGCCCGGCCGCCCCGGTTCGCCTGGCCGAGCTCGGCCCCGACGCCGGGATCGTCGGGGCCGCGGACCTGGCCCGGCGCCGCACGGACGACGCCACGCGCCTCGAGGTCGTGGCCGTCGCCTGACCGCCGAGCTGCCGAGCTGCCGAGCTGCCGAGCTGCCGAGCTGCCGAGCTGCCGAGCTGCCGAGCGACTGTACCGTCGACTCGATCCGACGAGGTGGACGGGACATTCGCTCGGTCCCACCCGCTCCCCGCGCGGGTCCTGCCCGCGGTGCCGGAGCTACGTCGGAAAGCGCACCTCGGGAGCGGCGCTGCCATAGGCTCGCACCATGACGGCAACGGCGGCGATCGGCTCACCGGCGGAGCTGACGCGGGCACTGGACACCACCGGGTACCTCGCCGACGACGGGCTCGCGACGGTGGCGTTCCTGGCGCTGCGCATGGGCCGCCCGCTGTTCTGCGAGGGGGAACCCGGCACCGGCAAGACGTCGCTGGCCGTCGCCCTCGCCGACGCGCTGGACCTGCCGCTGATCCGGTTGCAGTGCCACGAGGGCATCGACGCGTCCCAGGCCCTCTACGACTGGGACTTTCCCCGGCAGCTGCTGCACCTGCGCACCCTCGAAGCCGCGAGCGGCGGCCGGCTCGAGGCCGAGGAGGCGGAGCGCTCGCTGTACACCGAGCGGTTCCTGCTCGCGCGGCCCCTGCTGCAGGCGCTCACCGACGCGCCGTGCGTGCTGCTCGTCGACGAGATCGACCGGGCCGACGACGAATTCGAAGCCTTCCTGCTGCAGGTGCTCGACGAGAACGCCGTCACCATCCCCGAACTCGGACAGGTGCGGGCGCAGACGCCGCCGCTCGTGGTGCTCACCTCGAACCGCACCCGCGAGGTGCACGACGCCCTCAAACGCCGCTGCCTGTACCACTGGCTCGAACACCCCGACCTCGCGCGGGAAGTGGAGATCCTGCGCCGCCGCATCCCGGGCATCGACGAACACCTCGCGGCGCAGGTCGCCCACGCCGTGCAGGCCATGCGCGGGATGGACCTGCTCAAACCACCCGGGGTCGCGGAGTCGCTGGACTGGGCACGAGCGCTGCGGGAACTCGACCGCGACGTGCTCGACGCGACGACCGCGGCCGCGACCCTCGGTGCCGTCCTGAAGTACCGGGAGGACCTCGACCGAGTGGTCCGCACCGGGCTCGACCGGCTCCTGACGGGGTGACAGCGGCGATGACGACGACCACCGACGCCGGGGGTTCCCTCGTCGGACTCACCGGCTTCACCCGCGCCCTCGCCGCGGCCGGCCTGTCCGTCGCCTCGGACGCCACCGTGGCCTACCTGCGCGCCCTGCGCGAGATCGACCTCGGCGACCGCCGTCAGGTGTACTGGGCCGGGCGCGCCACCCTGTGCCACGACCCCGACGACATCCCCCGCTACGACCTCGCGTTCGAGAGCTGGTTCGGCGGAACGGCACCCGACGTGACGTCGCCGCGCACCCGCACTCCGCGCCGGGCCCGCATCGCGGGCCTCACGCCCTCGGGAGGCGACGAGACCGCCGGCGGCGGCCCCGAACTGCGGGTCGCCGCGGACGACACCGACGTGCTCCGCCGGCGCGACATCGCGGAACTGACCGACGCCGAGCGGGCACACCTCGCGGAACTGATCGCGACGCTGCATCCTCGGCCGCCCACCCGTCCGGCGATGCGGCTGCGCCCGTCGCGCCGGGGCCGCATCGACCCGCACCGCACGGTGCGCCGGATGCTCGCGGCCGGCGGCGAACCCGTCCGGCCGAGCCGGCACGGCAGGGCGACCCGGGCGCGCCGCGTGGTGCTGCTGCTCGACGTCTCCGGCTCGATGAGCCCGTACGCGGACGCGCTGCTGCGTTTCGCGCACGTGGTGACCCGCGCCGATCCCGCCCACACCGAGGTGTTCTCCCTCGGCACGCGCCTGACGCGGCTCTCGCGCGCGCTGCGGGCCCGCGACCCGGAACGCGCCCTCGCCGCGGCGGGCCGGGCGGTCCCCGACTGGGCGGGCGGCACCCGGCTCGGCGAGACCCTGCGGGCCTTCCTGGACCGGTGGGGCCGGCGCGGGCTCGCGCGCGGCGCCGTCGTGGTGATCTTCTCGGACGGGTGGGAGCGCGGCGATCCGGCCCTGCTCGCCGAGCAGCTCGCCCAGTTGCGCCGGCTCGCCCACGCCGTGCTGTGGGTCAATCCGCACGCCGGGGCGGCCGGCTACGAGCCGGTGCAGTCCGGCATCGCCGCCGCCCTGCCGCATCTCGACCGTCTGCTCGCCGGGCACAGCCTCGCGACGCTGCAGGAACTGCTGGAGGAGGTCCACCGTGCGTGAGGTTCTCGACGAACTCGACCGTCGCTACCGGGCCGGTGACCCCGTCGCCCTCGGAACCGTGGTCTCGACGTTCCGGTCCGCGCCGCGCGCACCGGGCGCCGCGATGCTCGTCGCCGGGGACGGCACGGTGACCGGCAGTGTCTCCGGCGGTTGCGTGGAAGGCGCCGTGTACGAGCTCGCGCAGCAGGTGCTCGACGACGGTGTGCCCGTGCTGGAGCGGTACGGCGTGTCCGACGACGACGCCTTCGCCGTCGGCCTCACGTGCGGCGGCATCATCGACGTGTTCGTCGAACGGGTGGATGCCGCCACGTTTCCCGAGCTGGGTGAGGTCGTCGCGTCGATGCGGGCCGAGGAGGCCGTCGCGGTCGCCACCGTCACCGAACATCCCGATCCGGCATGGGTGGGGCGTCGCCTGGCGGTGTGGCCGGATCGCGCGCGCGGGTCGCTGGGGTCGGCGCGGGCGGACGACGCCGTCGCCGACGACGCGCGGGGCCTGCTCGCCGCGGGCCGGACCGCGACGCTGCACTACGGGCCCGACGGGCAGCGCCGCGGCGAGGGCATGTCGGTGTTCGTCCACTCCTTCCAGCCGCCGCCGCGGCTGCTGGTGTTCGGCGCCATCGACTTCGCGGCCGCCATGGCGCAGCTCGGCTCGTTCCTCGGCTACCGCGTGACGGTGTGCGACGCCCGGGGCGTGTTCACCACCGCCGCCCGGTTCCCCGCCGCCGACGAGGTGGTCGTGGACTGGCCGCACCGCTACCTCGCCGCCGAGGCGGCCGCGGGTCGCGTGGACTCGCGCACCGTGGTCACGGTGCTCACCCACGACCCGAAGTTCGACGTGCCGCTGCTCGAGGTGGCATTGCGGCTCGACCTGGCCTACGTGGGCGCGATGGGCTCGCGGCGCACGCACGAGGACCGGTCGGCGCGCCTGCGTGCGGCGGGAATGACGGACGACGAGCTCGCGCGGCTGTGCTCTCCCATCGGCCTGGATCTCGGGGCGCGCACCCCGGAGGAGACCGCGGTGTCGATCGCGGCCGAGATCATCGCGCTGAAATGGGGTGGCCGGGGCGAGCACCTCGCCCGCACCGCAGGCCCGATCCACGCCCACGAGGACACCGCGGTGCCGGGGCCGTAGGGCCGCGGCGGTCAGTTCTCGGCGACCACCCGGAACTGCTCGAGCGAGGTGTCGGTCGCATCGGGAATCGTCATCCCGGCATTCACGCCGCTGCGCAGATAGTCGACGACGGCGTCGTCGAGCCGCTCACCCGGCACGACGGCGGGAATGCCCGGCGGGTAGGGGGTGATCTGCTCGGCAGCGATGCGCCCGGTGACACTGCTCGCATCGACCATCTCCGCCTTGCCGAAGAACGCGTCGCGTGGCGACATCACCGAGTCGAGCTGCAGTTCATCGGGGCTCGGCAGAGACATCTGCGGCGGCGGATCGAACGACTCCGCGGCCTGCGACAGCGACTCGAGCGCCGAGACGAGCCGATCGGTGGTGCTCTCGTCGTCGGCCATGGACAAGGTCGCCAGGATGCGCCGGTGATCGGTCATGCCGAGGTCGAGCCGGCAGTGCTCGCGCAGCCAGTCGCTGCACTGGTAGCCGGAGACGCCGAGCTCGCTCACGTCGATCAGCACCTGCAGCCGATCCAGGTCGTGCGAGGCCTCCTCGCCGAGCAGCCGGTCCTCGAGGACGGCGAGACCGTCGATCCCGGCGATCCGCTCACGGGTCCGCCGGGCCAGGTGCAGGGCGTCGCCGAGCAGTTCGGTGCCGTACTCGACCATCTGCCGGCGCCACCCGTCGATCGCCGTGTAGATCATCACGTTCGGGCTCGTCGTCATCAGCAGATCGGCGCAGGCCGACAGGTGTGCGCCGTCCACCAGGTCGCCCTGCAGGTGATAGACCGATCCCTGCTCGAAGCCGGCACCCATCTTGTGGACACTGACGACACAGATGTCGGCGTCGGCGTCCATCGCCCAGGTGGGCAGGTCGTCGTGGAACGGCAGGTGCGCACCCCACGCCTCGTCGACGATGAGGGGCTTGCCCCGCTCGTGACAGACGTTCGCGATGCCCTCGATGTCGGCGCACGTGCCGTAGGGACTGGGACTGACGATCAGCGCGCCGGCCGCGTCCGGGTACTTCTCCCACGTCTCGCGCACCTGTTCCGGCGACGGCGGATGCGAGAAGTGCATCTCCTCGTCCCAGCGGGGCGTGATCCAGCGGGGCGTGACGCCGCTGAAGATCAGACCGGCCACGATCGACTTGTGCGAGTCCCGGCCGACGAGCAGTCCCCCCGGGTCGTTGCCCGCCACCGCCATCATCGCGGCCTTGACCGACAGCGAGCTTCCGCAGGTGGAGAAGAACGCCTGCTGCGCTCCCACCGCCTCGGCCATGAGCTGCTCGGCCCGCGACAGGTAGCCGTTGCGCGACCTGCGGTCGTCGAGGCCGCCGGAGGCGAGCACGTCCGAGCGGAAGGGGTCGAGCCCGAGCACCTTCTTCACCCGCGGGTCGGCGCCGCGCCCCTGGCGGTGGCCGGGCGGGGAGAACCCGTAGCGGTCGAGTCGGTGGTACTGATCCAGCGCATCCAGCATGGGAGTTTCGGACTGGTCCATTCCCGACGGGTACCCCGCGCGCGCCCCCGCGACGCGGGTCAGCTTCGCGAATCGTTCCCGACGCGGAACCGGGTCCGGTAGCACTCGGCCGCCTCGTCGAGCATCTCGTCGGACAAGCGCGCCAGCGGGCGGGCGCGCACGACGAGCGGTTCGTGGTCCGGTCCCTCGCCGACCACCGTGCCGGTCAGCAGCCACGCGAATCGGCCGCTCTCGCGGCCCAGCTCGGCGTACTTGCGGATCCGGCGCGCCACCCAGTCGACGGCGGGCCGCGGCCACCACGGCTCCGGGACGATCCTGGTCACCGACAACCCGGGCAGTGTCACGTCGGCCTCGTAGTCCCGGCTCGGGCCCTTCCGCGCATCGCTGTCCGGTCCCTTCGAGTACCGCAGGTAGATCTCGGAGTCGTGGGACATCACCAGGTCCGTCAGTTCCGCCAGGCTGCCGACGACGGGCAGGTCCCGGCCGGCGCCTCGCTCGACGATCTCCTCCACCGTGGTCACCTCTCACCTCCGCCTGTCGTTCTCCGACGAACGTGTCCGTGCGGATTCCCTCGTCCCGGTCGTCGCAAACGCGGGAACGAGGTTGATCCGCCACCGATTCGGCGAATCGGCGTGTTCGGTGGTCACCGTTGGAGCACAGTGTCAGTGAACACTTCTCGACGATCTTGGATCCCGGATGTTCCCGGCATTGGAGGCCCGATGCGCATCACTGTCACCGTCGACGGGACGGCCTACACGGACGAGGTGGAACCGAGGCTGCTGCTCGTGCACTATCTGCGCGAGCGGCTCGGCAAGGTCGGCACCGTGGTCGGCTGCGACACCAGCAACTGCGGCGCCTGCACCGTGCATCTCGACGGCCGCAGCGTCAAGTCCTGCTCGGTGCTCGCCGTGCAGGCCGACGGTTCGGAGGTCACCACCGTCGAAGGCCTGTCCCGCGACGGCGTGCTGCACCCCGTCCAGCAGGCGTTCCACGACAACCACGCCCTGCAGTGCGGCTACTGCACGCCCGGCATGATCATGTCGACGATCGACCTGCTCGAGGAGAATCCCGATCCCGACGAGCAGGAGGTGCGGCTCGGCCTCGAAGGCAACCTGTGCCGCTGCACCGGCTACCAGAACATCGTGAAGGCGGCACTGGACGCGGCGCAGAAGGCCCGCGCCGCCGAACTGCAGACCGACGCGGCCGCAGGAGGCGGACGATGACCAGTACCGTCGAACCGGAGATCGGCCAGGCGCGGCGGCGCAAGGAGGACGAGCACCTCGTCACCGGACGCACCCGCTGGACCGACAATCTCGTCCTCCCCGGGATGCTGCACATGGCGATCCTGCGCAGCCCGTTCGCCCACGCCCGCATCACCTCGATCGACACGTCGGAAGCCCGGCAGAGGCCCGGCGTGGTGGCGGTGCTCACCGGTGCGGACGCCTCACCGGAGCAGGGCAGCCTGCCGTGCGCGTGGGTGATCACCCCCGACATGAAGATCCCGCCCGCGCCGTCCCTGGCCGTCGACACGGTCAACTTCGCCGGGGAGGCCGTCGCCGTCGTCGTCGCGCGCAGCGCCTACGAGGCGCACGACGCCCTCGAGGCGATCGACGTGGACTACGACGACCTGCCCGTGGTCCTCGACCTGGCGGACGCGGCCCGCGACGGCGCCGACCTCGTGCACCCGGACCTCGGCACCAACGTCAGCGCGACGTGGACGTTCGATTCCGCCGAGGCCGGTACCGGGGGCGACGTCGAGCAGGCCATCCGGGACGCCGAGGTGGTCGTCGAGCGTACGTTCCGGCAGCAGCGGCTCATCCCGGCGTTCATGGAGCCGCGCTCCGTCGTGGTCGACCCGACCGGCCCGCAGATCACGGTGTGGTCGGCCACGCAGGTCCCGCACATCCTCAAGATCATGCTGGCGATGACGCTCGGCATCCCCGAGCACAAGCTGCGGGTGATCGCCCCGGACGTCGGCGGTGGTTTCGGCGGCAAGCTGCAGGTGACGCCGGAGGAGCTGCTCGCCCTGCTCGTCGCGCGCCGGCTCGGGAAACCGGTGAAGTACACCGAAACCCGCAGCGAGTCGATGGTCGCGGCGCATCACGGCCGCGACCAGATCCAGAAGCTCACCCTCGCCGCGCGCCGCGACGGCACCGTCGTCGGCCTGAAGGTGGAGCTGCTGGCCGACATGGGCGCCTACCTGCGGCTGGTCACGCCGGGTGTACCGATCCTGGGTGCGTTCATGTTCAACGGCATCTACAAGTTCGGCGCCTACCACTTCTCCTGCACCAACGTGTTCACCAACAAGGTGCCCACCGACGCCTACCGCGGGGCGGGCCGGCCGGAGGCGACGTTCGGAATCGAACGCATCATGGACGAACTCGCCGCCGAACTGTCGATGGATCCGCTCGAGCTGCGAGCGAAGAACTGGATCCGGCACGAGGAGTTCCCGTTCGACACCGTCGCGGGCCTGACGTACGACTCGGGCAACTACGAGGCCGCCACCGCGAAGGCCCGCGACCTGTTCCACTACGACGAGCTGCGCCGTGAGCAGGAGGAACGCCGTCGCCGGAACGATCCGGTCCAGCTCGGCATCGGGGTGTCGACCTTCACCGAGATGTGCGGCCTGGCGCCCTCGCGGGTGCTCGGCTCGCTCAACTACGGGGCGGGCGGCTGGGAGCACGCCGCGATCCGGATGCTGCCCACCGGCCGGGTCGAGGTGGTCACCGGCTCGTCGTCGCACGGGCAGGGGCACGAGACGGCGTGGAGCCAGATCGTCGCCGACCGGCTCGGCGTGCCGTTCGAGGATGTCGAAGTGCTGCACGGCGATACGCAGACCTCCCCGCGCGGGCTGGACACCTACGGATCCCGGTCGCTGGCCGTGGGCGGCGTGGCGGTGGTCAAGGCCGCGGAGAAGGTGATCGCGAAGGCCCGTCCGATCGCGGCGCACATGATGGAGTGCTCGGAGGACGACCTCGAGTTCGCCGAGGGCCGGTTCCGGGTCCGCGGCACCGAGAAGGCCGTGGGCATGAGCGACATCGCGCTCGCGGTGTTCACCGCCGCGGACCTGCCCGAGGGCATCGAACCCAACCTCGATTCCGAGGCCACCTACGACCCGGACAACTTCTCGTTCCCGCACGGCACGCACCTGTGCGCCACCGAGGTGGACACCGAGACCGGGCAGGTGCGTATCCGCTCGTACGTGTGCGTCGACGACGTCGGGCACGTCGTCAACCCGCTCATCGTGGAGGGCCAGGTGCACGGCGGCCTCGCCCAGGGCATCGCGCAGGCTCTGTACGAGGAGGCCGTGCACGACGAGTCCGGCACCCTGCTCAGCGGCTCGTTCGCCGAGTACCTGCTGCCGTCGGCCGCGGACCTGCCGACGTTCACCACCGACCGCACCGAGACCCCCGCGACCGGAAACCCGCTGGGCGTCAAGGGGGTCGGTGAGTCCGGCACGATCGCCTCCACGCCGGCGGTGGTCAACGCCGTCCTCGACGCCGTGCGCCATCTCGGCGTGCGGGACATCGAGATGCCGTGCACGCCGATGCGGGTGTGGCACGCCGTCGAATCAGCTCGGAACTCGGCTCAGGGAGGCGTCCGATGATCCCGTCGACGTTCGACTACGTCGCGCCCACCACCGTCGACGAGGCCGTCGCCGCCCTGGCCTCGGCGGGGGAGGACGCCAAGATCATCGCCGGGGGGCAGTCCCTGATGCCGGTGCTGCGGCTGCGGCTGGCGGCCCCCACCACGCTCGTCGACCTCGGACGGGTCCCGGAGTTGCGGGGTGTCCGCGAGGACGGCGGCGACCTGGTGATCGGGGCGATGACCACGCACCACGACGTGATCCACGATCCACTCGTGCGGGAGCACGCCCGGTTGCTCGCCGAGGCCACGAGCACGGTGGCCGACCCCCAGATCCGGCACCGGGGCACCCTCGGCGGGGCTCTGGCCCACGCCGATCCCGCCGGGGATCTCGGCGCGCCGGTGCTCGCGCTCGAGGCGACCCTTGTCGCGGCGGGACCGTCGGGGCGGCGCAGCATCCCCGTCGCGGACTTCTTCGACGACTACTTCACCACCACCCTGCAACCCGATGAGATCCTCGTCGAGGTGCGGATCCCCAAGCGCACGGGATGGGCGGCGCGGTACGAGAAGTTCAACCGGGTGGCGCACGCCTGGTCGATCGTCGCGGTCGCCGCCACCGTGCAGACGGACGGCGGCACGATCCGGCAGGCCCGGGTGGCGCTGACCAACATGGCGGCCGTGCCGGTCCGCGCGCACGCCGTCGAGCAGGCACTCGTCGGGCAGCCCGCGACGGCCGACACCATCCGGGCCGCCGCCGAGCGGGCCACCGAGGGCACCTCCCCCATGAGCGACGGCAACGCCGACGCCGACTACCGTCGCCAGCTCGCGCGGGTGCTCACGCGCCGTGCGGTGTCGACGGCAGCGGACGTCGCCTGAGCAAACACTGGAGACGAAAACCATGCAACTCGAACACCACATGTCCGTGCCGGCACCCGTCGACGAGGTGTGGACGGCACTGCTCGATCCGGAGAAGGTGGCACCCTGCATGCCCGGGGCCACCCTCACCGGCGTCGACGGCAACGCCTTCACCGGCACGGTGAAGATCAAGATGGGGCCGGTGCAGCTGCTGTACAAGGGCACCGGCAAGTTCGTCGAGACCGACGAGCAGGCGCGTCGCGCGGTCATGGAGGCCGCGGCGAAGGACTCGCGCGGCAACGGCACCGTGAACGCGACGTTCACGATCACGCTCACCGGCGACGGCGACCGCACCGAAGGCACCGTCGTGACCGACCTGTCCATCACGGGCAAGCCCGCCCAGTTCGGCCGGGGCATGATCTCCGACGTCGGCGGCAAGATCATCGAGCAGTTCACGGCGTGCCTGGCGGACAAGCTCGGCGGCCCGCCCGCCGCCCCGGCCCCGGCCCCGACGCCGGAAGCGGTCACACCCGCCGCGCCCGCCGCACCGGCGGTCGCGCCGGTGACCCCGGCCCCGGCGGCGCAACCCACCGAGGCTGCCCCGCTGGACCTGATGCAGTTCGCCCGCGGGTCGGTGCTGAAGAGGGTCGGGCCGGCGGTGGCCGTCGGGGCGCTGCTGGCGCTGATCATCTACCTGGTGCTGCGGCGCCGACAGGGGTGAGCCGAGGCCGCCGAAAACGCACGGACCCCGCCGGCGCATACATCCGAGAGCGCCGGCGGGGTCGTCGGGCGCCGGCACGACCGCGAGGTCCTTCCGGCGGATCACCCACGCAGGGGGGAGTGGGTGCTCGCCCTCCACGCTAACGCGACACGAAACCCGTGCGCCGCCCCCGCAGCACGAAAGACGCAACCGTTGCGGGATCGATATCCGCCGCGGCCCGACGGAATGAAACCGGAACCGGTGGAGGTTGGACTCGGCGTGACGGATTCGACGAAGGCAGAGAACTCGACGCAGACTCCCCCGCTCGGCCGTTTCGGCGTCTGGCGGCACGCGACCGGTCTCCCCCCGGAGACCGGGGCCGAGATCGAGAAACTCGGTTACGGCACGATCTGGATCGGCGGCTCACCGCCCGCCGACCTCGAGGTGGCCGAACGCCTCCTCGACGCCACCGAGACCGTGGTCGTCGCCACCGGCATCGTCAACATCTGGACCGCTCCCGCCGACGAGATCGCCGCCTCCTACCACCGGCTCGAGGAGCGCCACCCCGGCCGCTTCCTGCTCGGGGTCGGCGTCGGCCACCCCGAGGCGCACGGTGAGACGTACCGCAAGCCGTACACGGCGCTGGTCGAATACCTGGACGTGCTCGACCGCGAGGGCGTACCCGCGGCGCGGCGGGTGCTCGCCGCGCTGGGACCGAAGGTGCTGAAGCTGTCCGCAGACCGGTCCGCCGGGGCCCATCCCTACCTCACCACCCCCGAGCACACCCGTGAGGCGCGCGACGTGCTCGGCCCGGACGTCGTGCTCGCGCCCGAGCAGAAGATCGTGCTGTCCACCGACGTCGCCACGGCCCGCGACGTCGGCCGCAAGGCCGTGGCCAACCCGTATCTGAAACTGCGCAACTACCGCGCGAATCTGGAACGCACCGGCTTCACCGCCGAGGAACTCGACAACGACGGCACCGACCGGGTCGTCGACGCACTCGTCGCGCACGGCGACGCGGAGTACATCGCGACCCGGCTGCGAGAGCACCTCGACGCCGGGGCGGACCACGTCGCGGTGCAGACCCTGCCGATGCGCGACGACCCGGTCCCGGCCCTGCGCGAGGTAGCCGCAGCTCTCGGGCTCTGACACCCGGACGGGACCGCGCCGGCCGGTGCGGTCCCGTCCTCCGCGGCGGGAGCGGTGCGGCGCCGATTCACCGGTCCCCGCTCCGGATCCGGACGCAGCAGAATCCCGGTTCCGGGGCAAGCTCGGTGTCGAGCTCGGCAGTGTCGAGACCGGCAGCCCCGAGCCCGGCGACGACCGCCTCGACCAGAGCGAGGTTCATGCCGCAGACCAGGTCGCGGTGTTCGCCGGCCAGCCGGTCGAAGGGGCAGTTCGCCAACCGGATCTGCCCGTCGCCGGACAGGCGCGGCTCGTAGCCGTGCCGGGCGAGCACCCGCGCCACGCCCTCGAGGCCGGCCGGTGCCTCGACATCGCCTCCGTTCGCGGGGCCGTCCGCCGGGGCCGGCTCCGCCGCGATCCGCCGTCCCCGCTCGGTGGCGGCGGCCCGCACCGCCTCCGCGACGGGCACCGACTCACGCATCGACCGCTCGATGGCAGTTGCCAGAATCTCCCCCGCCAGGTCGTAGCGACGCTCGGGCAGGGAGATCGATAATTCCTGCGACGAGCGCCGGTAGAGCTTCGACGGCCGTCCTGCGCCCGGGCCGGTCCGTCCCGAAAGCCGTCGGAACTCCGTCTCGAGCAGACCGTCGACGACGAGCCGGTCGAGATGGAATTTCGCCGCATGCACCGGCACCTCCACCGCGGCCGCCGCCTCCTCGCGCCCGACCGCGTCCGCCTGCGCGACGACGTAGCGGTAGAGCGAGCGCCGGACCGGGTCCGCCAGCGCCCCGATCCCTGCGGCCTGCTCCGCGAACTCGTCCTGCACGCTCGTCCTCCTTCTAAAAGAGAAACTTCTTGACGTAATCTACGTCACATATCTAAAATAGAGCCTACTCTCTTTTAGAAGTCAGGAGACTTCGATGAGCCCCTCACCTCTCTCCCCTGCCACATCCCCTCACACCCGCACCGACGCCGAGGTCGGAGCACGCCAGGCATTCATCCTCCTCCGGACCGTCTTCACCGTCGCTCCGATCGCCTTCGGTCTCGACAAGTTCACGAACCTGCTCACCGACTGGGAGCGCTATCTCGCCCCGTGGGTCGACGACATCGTCCCCGGCACCGCCCACCAGGCCATGCTCGCGGTGGGAGCGGTCGAGATCCTCGCCGGCATCCTCGTCGCGATCCGGCCTGCGATCGGCGGCTACGTCGTCGCCGCATGGCTGCTCGGCATCATCGTCGATCTGCTCACCCTGGGCGGCTACCTCGACATCGCACTGCGCGACGTCGGACTGGCGGTCGCCGCCCTCGCCCTGGCCCGGCTGGCTACCGCCCCGGCCGCCCGGCGCAGAGTCGCCGCCGGCGCCCCGTGAATTCGAGCGGCAGGGCCACGGCGGACGCCGGCCGTGGATCTGCCGCTCCCGCACCCGAAGGTGAAATGCCATGGACTGGGCCGGATGGGCACTCTTCGGATCGCTGGCCACCACCGTCCTGACGGCGGTCATGATCGCCGCCCAACTGGCCGGTTTCAGCCGACTGGACCTGCCGTTGGTGCTCGGCACGGCCGTCACCCCCGACCCGGACCGCGCCCGGGTGGTCGGCTTCCTCGTCCACCTCGCGATCGGCCAGGGTTTCGCCCTGGGGTACGCCGCCACCTTCGCACTTCTCCATCAGGCGACGTGGTGGCTCGGCATGGCGCTCGGCCTGCTGCACGGCGTCGTCGCCTTGACGGTCCTGCTGCCGCTGCTGCCGGGCGTACACCCACGTATGGCATCCCAGCGAGCCGGCCCGCGCAGCACCGCCGTCCTCGAACCGCCCGGCCTGCTCGGCCTGAACTACGGCGCCCAAACCCCGACCGTCGCCGTCGTCGCACATCTCGTCTACGGCGTCGCACTCGGACTGCTGTTGCAGGTGAACTGAAGTGACCTTCACGGCAAGCACTTTCGAACGGATCCGGGACGACGCGGCCGTGCCGTCCCGGATCGAGGACTACGGCCTGCTCGGCGACACCCGCACTGCGGCGCTGGTCTCCGAGGACGGATCGCTCGACTGGCTCTGCGTGCCGCGCTTCGACGCAGACCCCGTCTTCGGCCGGCTCGTCGGCGGGGCCCAGGCGGGGCGGTTCCGGCTCGGCCCCGACGGGCCCGCCCCTGTCGTCCGGCGCCGCTACCGGACGCACACCGCGACGCTGGAGACGACCTGGGATCTCGGCAACGCCCGGCTCACCCTGCGCGAGGCGATGATCGCGGAGGTGGCCGGGCGGCTGCTACCGGCGACGGTCCTGGTGCGGCAACTCTCTGCCGAGGGCGGATCTGTCCGAGCCGCAGTCGATTTCGACCCCAGGTTCGGCGAACGGCACCGCGCGCCCAAGGTTCGGCGGCGCGGTCCCGATCTCGTGTGCGAGTGGGGCTCGCTCGCCCTGTCGCTGGCCTGCGATCCCGGAACCTCGATCACGCCGGGCCGGCCGACCTCGATCCACGTGTCCCCGGGCCACCCGGTCACCGTCGTCCTGGCCGTGGCTCACCGCGAGCCGCTGATCCACCTCACTCCTGGCGCGGCGTGGGAGCTCGTGGCCGAGGACGAGGCACGCTGGCGGACATGGACGGCGGACATCGCTCACGACCTGCCCTACCGGGAGGCCGTCGTGCGAAGCCTGCTGACGCTGCGTCTGCTCACCTACTCTCCCTCCGGCGCACCGGTGGCCGCGCCGACGACGTCGCTGCCCGAACGGCTCGGGGGGATCCGGAACTGGGACTACCGCTACGCCTGGCCGCGCGACGCCGGCATCGGCGTCGCGGCGTTTCTCGGGGCCGGCAAGGTCGACGAGGCACGCGGGTTCCTCGGGTGGCTCCTGCACGCGAGCCGTCTGCAGCGACCCCGCCTGCCGGTCCTGTTCACACTCGACGGCCGGCCCGGACCCGCCGAACGCACCCTGGCGGGATGGCCCGGCTTCGCCGGCAGCGCCCCCGTGCGGTTCGGCAACGACGCGGCCGACCAGCACCAACTCGACGGCTACGGCTGGGTCGTCGACGCCGCGTGGGCGTTCGTCCGGACCGGCCGGTCGCTGAATTCCGAAACCTGGCGAATGGTACGCGGATTCACCGATCATGTCTGCGAACGGTGGCGCGATCCGGATGCCGGCATCTGGGAGATCCGCGCCGACGCCGCCCACCATGTGCACTCGAAGACGATGGCCTGGCTGGCCCTCGACCGTGCCTTGCGCATCGGCGAGACCCATCGCCTGTCCGCCCGTCGCCGCCGGCGCTGGCGCGCAGCGCGGGACGCCGTCGCCACGGAGGTGCGCGCTCGCGGCTTCGACCGGCTCGGAGACCGCTACACCCGTACCTACGGCTCCCGCGACGTCGATGCCGCCCTGCTCGTGCTTCCCGTGCTGGGCATCGACGACCCGGACTCGCACCGGGTGAGGGGCACGATCGACGCGATCCGGCGCGAGCTGTCGGCCGGAGGTCCGCTGCTCTACCGGTATCCGCCCGGCCAGGACGGACTGCCCGGAGGCGAGGGCGCGTTCCTGCCGTGCTCCTTCTGGCTGGTCCAGGCGCTGGCCCTCACCGGCCGGCGGACGGAAGCCGAGGAGCTGTTCGAAACCCTGCTGCGGCGCACCGGCACCCTCGGCCTTCTTCCGGAAGAAGTGGATCCCGCCACCGGCGCCTTCCTCGGCAACTACCCGCAGGCGCTCACCCATGCCGCGGTGGTGCAGGCCGCCCTCGCCCTCCGGGCCGCCCGATGAGCAGGACCGCCGGGACCTTCTCTCCCCGGCTCCGGTGTGGAACAGTTCTCTCATGGCGATCCGCACGCTCGCCGCAGTTGCGACAGCGGTGAGTGCCTTCGTCCTGTATCGCCGGTGGCACCGGCGGTGGGGAGCGACGACTGCCGAGTGCGCCGGCCCGATGCCCGGAGACGACATCCTCTCCTCGGCCGCGTTCAGCGCGACCCGCGCCCTCACGATCGACGCGCCGGCCGAGTGCGTGTGGCCGTGGATCGTCCAGGTCGGCTACAACCGGGCCGGCTTCTACTCCTACGACCGTCTCGACAACCTGGGGCGGCCCAGCGCGACGACGATCGATCCACGCCTGCAGTGCATCGAGGTCGGCGACGTGGCGGCGCCGATGGCGAGTCCGGCCACGGCGGCGACGTCCTTCCGGGTGCACTCCTTCGATCCGGGGCGCTACCTGGTGTGGGCGAAGCCGGATTCGACGTGGTCGTGGCGCCTCGATCCCGTCGACGGCGGGCGACGGACCCGGCTCGTGAGCCGGTTGCAGGCCGCCTACCGGCCCACACCGTCGCTGCCGCTCACCGTCGCACTGATGGAACTGGCCGATTTTCCGATGATGCGCAGGATGCTGCTCGGCATCCGGGAGCGCGCCGAACGCCTCGCCGGAGAGGATCCCGCCTGCGCCCGGCAACGTCTGGAGAACACATGACTCACACGACCGGCGACCTCGGCATGCTGCGGGCCGCGATGGAGGGCCCGGTTCTCGGACCCGGCGACGCGGACTACGACGAAGCGCGCACGGTGTGGAACGCCGACATCGACCGCCGCCCGGCCGCGATCGCACAGTGCCGGAGTACCGCCGACGTGCAGGCGGCGATCGCCTACGCGACCGGGCACGGAATGGAGATGGCTGTGCGTGCGGGCGCCCACAGCACCGCAGGCGCGTCGGTCGTCGACGACGGCCTGGTGATCGACCTCGGATCGATAAATCACGTCGTCGTCGACCCGAAGCGCAGGCGGGCGCGGGTCGGTGGCGGCGCCCTGCTGCGTGATCTCGATGCCGCCACGCAGGCCCACGGACTCGCCGTCCCGGCCGGGCTGATCAGTCACACGGGCGTCGCGGGACTCACGCTGGGCGGAGGAATGGGCTGGCTCACGCGGCAGGCCGGATTGAGCATCGACAACCTCGAGTCGGCCGAGGTGGTCACCGCCGACGGCCGGATCCTGCGTGCCGCCGAGGACGAGAATGCGGACCTGTTCTGGGCGATCCGGGGCGGCGGCGGCAACTTCGGTGTGGTGACGGAGTTCGAGTTCCGCCTGCACGAGGCCGGTCCCGTCGTGCAGTTCGGCCTCCTGTTCTGGGGTCTGGATCAGGGCACCGAGGTGCTGCGGCTCGCCCGGGAGGTGATCGGTACGCTGCCGCGCGAGCTGAACATCGTGCTCGCCGGCGTGAACGCCCCACCGGCCCCGTTCGTGCCCGAGCAGTACCACCTCCAGCCCGGCTATGCCTTCCTGGTCACCGGTTTCGGAGCAGCGCAGGCGCACGAGGACGCGCTGGCGCGGATTCGGCGCGCGCTGCCACCGCTGTTCGAGTTCGTCACGCCGATGCCCTACGTCGACGTGCAGCAGCTGCTCGACGAGGGCAATGCGTGGGGCTTCTACTGCTACGACAAGGGCTGCTACGTCGAAGATCTCTCCGACGATCTGATCGCGACAGTCGTCGATCTTGTGCCGCAGAAGACCTCGCCTCTGTCGCTCCTGTTGTTCTACCGGCTGGACGAGGCGTACTGCGAGACCGGGGAGGACGACACCGCCTTCGGCGGCGGACGGACGCCACGCTTCGCCGTCTTCATCGTCGGCGTCTGTCCCGATCCCGCACTGCTGCCACCGGAGCGAGCCTGGGCCCGGTCCCTGTGGGATGCCCTGCGCCCGTATTCGGTCGGCATCGGCGCGTACGTCAACTCCATGACCGAATTCGAGCCGGACCGGGTGCGCGCCACCTACGGTCCGGGCAAGTATGCGCGATCGGCCGAGATCAAGGCGATCCGCACAACGTCTTTCACCGCAATGCGAACATCGTTCCCGGCGTACGGCACGGGTGACACCGGTTGAACGTCCCAGCCGGATGCGAACGGACGACTACGCTCCCGTGGGCCGATACGGATCGGTGATCTCCCGGAGCAGGGTGAGCGCCTCGCGCAGCTGCTTCATCCGGCGCACGCCGAGGTGCTCGGTCCATTCGGCCTCGATCCGGGCCTCCTCGGCCCGGGCGACAGGGAGGGCTTCCGTGCCGCGCCGCGCGATCCGCACGAGTCGCGCGCGGGCGTCGGTGGGGTCGACCGTGCGTTCGACGTAGCCGGCCCGTTCGAGCTGGTCGACGAGGAAACTCGCCGTCTGCTTGGCCACCTGGGCCTGCTCGGCGAGGTCCGTCAACCGCGTCCCGTCGGGCCCGATACGGGCCGCTACCCGCGCCTGCGCGAGCGTGATGTCGTCGTAGCCGGCGCGCCGCAACGCCGCGAGAATGCGGTTCTCCGCCGAGCGGGCGGCGATGAACATCAGCAGGGCGGTGTGGAGGTCGTCTGCCATGCCACTCCTTGCAAATAGTCCCGGTATCGAACTATATTGATACCAACATCGTACTTGTTGGCCCGCGCGGGAGGTGCGAGATGGCCGACGAAGCGCCCGTCGTGGACTTCTACTTCGACCCCGTCTGCCCGTACGCGTGGATCGCGTCCCGGTGGCTGCTCGAAGTGGAGCGCCGGCGGCCTCTCGATCTGCGATTCCACGTGATGAGCCTGAGAATCCTCAACGAGAACCGCCCCGGCGATCCCGCCTATCTCGCCAACATCGAACGTTCCGCCGGTCCGTCACGAGTGGCCACCGCCGCCGCCGTCCAGTTCGGCGAGACAGTCCTGCGGGACCTGTACACGGCATTCGGCGACGCGATCTTCGATCGGTGGCGCTACCCCGATCCGGACGAATATCGCACCGCGATGGCCGGTGCGCTCGAGCGGACCGGCCTGCCGGCCCGACTCTCGTCCGCGGGCGACTCGACCGAGTACGACGACGCGCTCCGCCGCAGTCACGACGCCGGGATGGCGCCAGTGGGCCGCGAGGCCGGCACGCCGACCGTCCACCTCGACGGCGTCGCGTTCTTCGGTCCGGTGCTCAACTCGATTCCGCGCGGCGACGACGCCGTGCGCGTCTTCGAGGGCGCGCGATTGCTGTCCGGGTTCTCGGACTTCTTCGAACTCAAGCGCACCCGGACCCGCCCACCGGTGTTCCACTGACAAGAGGGGCCCCATGATGAACGAGGACGAAATCTGGGCCGCGATCGACAGCGCCCGAGGGCGCACGGCCGATCTGCTCGAACAGCTCTCCGACGACGAATGGGCGCAGCCCTCGTTGTGCGAGGGCTGGACGGTGCGTGACGTCGCCGCCCACCTGACCCTGCAGCAGTTGACCGTCGGGGACGCCGTCCGGATCGTCCTGCGGCATCCCGGCCCGATGAACTCGATGATTTGTGCCGCCGCGCGCGACCGGGCGGCGCTGCCGACCGACCGGTTGATCGCGGACCTGCGCGCGACGATCGGCTCCCGCCGCCACAATGTGGGGCTGACCGCCTTCGAGCCCCTGACCGACATCCTCGTGCACAGCCAGGACATCGCGATCCCGCTGCACCGCGACCTCGAGATGCCCGCGGACGCGGCGTCCGCGGTCGCCGCGCGGGTGTGGTCCCAAGGCGGCAGGGGCAAGGCCCGGGTCTTCCGCTCCCTTCCCCTGCGCGGCTACCGGCTCACCGCCACCGACGTCGAATGGTCGGTCGGCGAGGGGCCGGAGATCCGGGGACCGATCTCCGCGATCCTGTTGCTGCTCACCGGCCGTCGCGCGGCGCTGCCCCGGTTGTCCGGCCCGGGTGTGGACGATCTGCGGGCACGGGTGGCGACCGGGTGATCCGGGTTCAGGACGAGCCGTCTCGCTCCCACGCCGCGGCGATCTCCGGGTATCCCGCCGCGATCTCGTCGAGCCGCTCGTCCGAGGCGGTCTCGATCTCGGCACGGTGCCGCTGCGCCGCCACGAGGGACCCGTCGAACTCCCCCGACGTCGGCACCGGACTCTGTTCGCCGGGACCCGGGGCACTCGTCTCGAGGGCCCCGATGATCTCGTCGAGCCGCTGAGCCACGAACCTGCGCTTGTCGTTGTGTGTCTCCATACGGACCGGCATACCCGGCTCGCTGCGCGTCACACCGCCGGTTCGGCTCAGAGAGTCTCGGCCTCCCCGGCGGCGGACAGGTCGACCTTCGCGGGTATCACGAGCCGGTGCGGCGAGTCTGCGCCCTCGGCGACGAGCGAGGCGTGCGTCGGCGGGTCCGACGGCACGTGCGCCGGGCGGCGACGCTCGAATTCGGCGCGCAGCACGGGCACGACGTCGCGACCGAGGATCTCGATCTGCTCGAGCACCACGTCGAGGGGCAGGCCGGCGTGGTCCATGAGGAACAGCTGCCGCTGGTAGTCGCCCGCGTAGTCGGCGAAGCCGAGGGTGCGCTCGATCACCTGCTCGGGGGTGCCGACGGTGAGCGGGGTGGTCGCGGAGAAGTCCTCGAGCGACGGCCCGTGACCGTAGACGGGGGCGTTGTCGAAGTACGGCCGGAAGACGCGCTTGGCCTTCTCCTCGGTCTCGGCCATGAACACCTGGCCGCCCAGCCCGACGATCGCCTGGTCGGCGGCACCGTGGCCGTACTGCTCGAACCGGGTGCGGTAGAGGCCGATCATCTGCTGGATGTGTTCGCGGTTCCAGAAGATGTTGTTGTGGAAGAAGCCGTCGCCGTAGAACGCGGCCTGCTCGGCGATCTCCGGCGAGCGGATCGAGCCGTGCCACACGAACGGCGGGGTGTCGTCGAGAGGCCACGGAGTCGAGGTGTAGCCGCGCAGCGGGGTGCGGAACCTGCCTTCCCACTCGAGGTCCTTCTCCCGCCAGAGCCGGCGCAGCAGGTGGTAGTTCTCGATCGCGAGCGGAATGCCCTGTCGGATGTCCTTGCCGAACCACGGGTAGACCGGGCCGGTGTTGCCCCGGCCCATCATGAGGTCGACGCGGCCGCCGGACAGGTGCTGCAGCATCGCGAAGTCCTCGGCGATCTTGACCGGGTCGTTCGTCGTGATCAGGGTGGTCGCGGTCGAGAGGATCAGTTTCTCGGTCTTCGCCGCGATCCAGCCGAGCATGGTGGTCGGCGACGACGGGACGAAGGGCGGGTTGTGGTGCTCGCCGCTCGCGAAGACGTCGAGCCCGACCTCCTCGGCCTTCAGCGCGATCTCCGTCATGGCGACGATCCGCTCGTGCTCGGTGGGGATGCGGCCCGTGGTGGGGTCGCGGGTGACGTCGCCGATGGTGAAGATGCCGAACTGCACGGGTGCCTCCGTCTAATCGTTGATTGCTCAACTATACGAACGGCGGGGGCTCGCCGGTATTCCCCCTCCGGCCGTTCCGGCCCCCGCCTGGACCTCGGCGGTGCATGATCGGCGTCATGATCCGCACACTCGCGGTCGCCGGTCTCCTGGTGCTGGGCGGCAGTGTCGCCGCGAGTCCGTCGGTCTCCGCCGACGAGCCGACCGGCCCACCGCAGAGCACCTTCGGCGCCGCGCTCGCCTACTCGCTGGTGCATCCCGGGGTCGTCCCGGCCGGGACGAACGACTTCGGCTGCGTGCCTGTGCCGGAGCACCCCGAGCCGGTGGTGCTCGTCCACGGCTTCCTGGAGAACTCCTACGCCAACTGGGCCGGATTGGCGCCGGCGCTGAAGACCGAGGGGTACTGCGTGTTCGCACTCGACTACGGCGCCCCGCCGGCCGAGCCGTTCAAGGCGCGGGAGCCGATCCCGGATGCCGCCGGCGAACTGGCGGCGTTCGTCGACGCCGTCCTGGCGGCAACCGGTGCGGAGCGGGTGTCCGTCGTCGGCCACTCCAAGGGCGGGGCCGTCCCCCGGTGGTACGTGCGGTTCCTCGGCGGGGCGGACAAGACCAGCCGCATCGTCGGGCTGGCGCCGGCGAACTACCCGTCGCTCGGGCCGCCGTCCGTCGCGCAGGACGCCGTGCTCGCCGAACTCAACGCGGGCAGCGACACCGTCGAAGGGGTTTCCTACACGGTCGTCGCCACCAGATACGACCAGGTGATCATCCCCTACACGGCGTCGTTCCTCACCGGCCCCGGCGCGCGGAACATCCTGCTGCAGGACGTGTGCCCGGCGAACACCGCCGACCACGTCTCGATCCCCTACGATCCCGTCGCCGAGCAGCTCGTGCTGGCCGCGCTGGACCCGTCCGCGGACCGGCCGGTCGTGTGCTGACCGCGGCCGCTACCCGCCCGGCAGGCGCCGCGTTCCCCCGATGACGAGGGTGACCTCGACGTCGACGTCGCGCAGACCCGCCTCGTTCAGGGCCTCGCGCAGCGTCGCCGGGTCCGCCTCCGGCGGCGGCCCGAGCGCCTCGATCCAGAGCACGGACTGCCGGAACCCGATCTCGGTGATCGCCCAGCCCTGCTCCTGGGCCCACCGCTCGGCGACCGGAGCGACGTCGGCCTTCAGCGTCTCCTGCCGGATCACCCGGGTGCTGGACAGCCCCAGCGGCACCGCGACGACCACCACCGCGGCCACCACCGTGAGCAGGCTGAGGCCGCGCAGGTCCCCGACCTCGCGACCGGCGCGGCGCGCCGCCCCGCGCACCCCCGCGAACAGGAAGACCAGCGTGCCGGTGGCGACGATCGCCGCGACGTTCGTGGCGAACAGCAACAGCGCCCCACCGGCCTGGCGTGGCGCGTCGGACTCGAGGGTCAGGCCCACCACCGCGAGCGGCGGCACCAGCGAGATGGCGATCGCCACCCCGGGCAGGGCGTCGGACACGTCGCGCCGCACCAGCGCGAACGCCCCGACCGCGCCCGTGGCCAGGGCCGCGACGAGGTCGATCAGCCGCGGCGCGACCCGGCCCGCCACCTGGCTGTTGTTCTCGGCGAGCACATCCAGTGGATCGAGCAGGCCCACCGCGTATCCCGTCGCCACCACCGCGGCCGCACCCGCCGCGACGAGCAACGCGGAGGCGACCAGGTTGCGATGATCGTTGAGCACCACCGCCAGGGCCGTCCCGACGATCGGCGTCATCAACGGGGCGACGATCATGGCGCCGATGACGGTGGCGGTGGAGTCCGCGACGACGCCCGCCGAGGCGATGACCGAGGCCAGCACGAGCAGGGTCCAGAACGTCGCGCGCCGCGACCGCGGCTGGGCGTCCTCGGACAGGAACAGCGTGGCGGTCATCCGCTCGATGTCCTCGGCGGTCGGTCTCACGGAAGCCTCCCTGGGTGCGTCGTGTCGCGAGTGCATCACAGCAGACGCCGGGCGCCCGCGCGATCGGGACACCGGTCCCTTCCGTCCGGGACACCGGTCGCGACACGATGTCCCGCACCGGACGGAGGAGGACGCACGCGGTGACGACGGACGAGGCGGTGACGACGGACAAGGCGGCGACACGACCCTCGACGCTGATCGCTGCCCTCCCGCACCGCTACCGCGCCGTGCTGCACCTGCGCATCGCGTGTGGCCTGTCGATCACCGACACGGCTCGTGCCCTGAACACCGATGCCGCCTCCGTCCGGCTCGCTCAGCACCACGCTCTGAACCTGCTCCGGCACCAGCTCCGGCACTCCCGGAACATGTCGGACCCCCGGCGCACACTGATCACAGAACCGGGGACCACCTCGCCCGGACGTACCGAGGAGGAGCGAGTGTCATGGACACGGGGTGTGGGGCCTTCTTCAGCTGGACCTCACGACGGGTGACGTTGCCGCACTGCCTGCGGGCCGTCGCGGCGGGAACGCCCGCGCGGTCCGGGCTGACTCTCGATCGGCGGCTCGTCTCGGGCACCGTCCGCGGCCGGCTGCTGGCCTATCACGACGCGGACGACGACGCCGACTACGTGGCCCTGCTCATCGGCGACGTGGTCGGATCGGACGACGTGCCCGTGCGGGTCGTCGACGAGGAGCGGCTGCTGGTGGAGGGCGCGCGCAGCACCGAGCCGGCGGAGATCCTCGTGGGTGCCCCCGACGCCCGCGACCCGGACGCCGAGCAGCGCGAGCTCGACCGGCAGCTGTGCCTGGGTGGCCCCGTGCGTTCCATGCTCGCGCATTCCGGTGCGCGTTCGGTCACCGTGGACTGGTGCGCCGTGGCCGCCGCGTAGCTCGCGAGGAAAGAACTTGACCTCGAGTCGACTCGAGGTTGAACGATGGGCGACGTCAGTTCATCGGCCCTTCCGGAGGACATCATGAGTGTTGTCAAGCCTCTCGACCGCACCGCCACGCCGACCCTGCCCGCGTTCGCGCTCAGTCGTCCGATGGCGGTGCTCGTCCCGGTCGTCGTGGCTCTCGTCGCCAACATCGCCCTGTGGCTCGTCGGCCTCGCCGCCGGCGGCACGTTCGAGGTCACCAACGGTGACACCGTCGAAAGCGCCGCCCCGGGTGGCGTTCTCGTCATGACCGTCGTCCCGCTCACCGTGGGCATGGGTCTCGCGGCGCTGCTCAGCCTGCGCTGGTTCGGCATCGTCCGCGTCGCCGAGGTCGTGGGCGCGGTGGCCGCGCTCGGCACGATCGCGTCGACGATCGTCGCCGACTTCGACACCCCGAGCACGATCACACTCTCGCTGATGCACGTGGTGATCGCGATCGTCGTCGTCGGGGGGCTCGAGGCGATGCGCAACCGCATTGCAGCCCAGCGGTAGTCGCGCAGCGACGCCACCCGTCCGGGGTCACCGGCTCGAAGGTCCCGATTGTCGAGGGACCTTCGAGCCGCCGCCGGCCCCTCCGTGGGCGCTGACCTACGGCACGGCGGCTGATGCCTCTTCCGTTTCTCCCCAGGGACTTTCGCATCGAACCGCGCGCCGGCTGCAGGTGGTGCCGGTTCCACGGGTGGCGCCGGCGTTTCGTCCGCAGCCGCCGTCCACAGGACCGAAGCACCCGACCGGCAGGGACGTACGTCCCGAGATCCGTTTCCCGGTAATCCGTCCGGCCCACACGGCGATTCGCAACGCGGCCGGTTCCGTGGAATTCCACGTCCGTCGCGTCTCCGGCGGGTGGGTGAGCCCGTACATCGTCGGCCATGCCCGCGTCGGCGAGACGTGGGTGCTCGGCTCCGGGGACTGGTCGGGGCACGACGTGCAGATCGCCGGCCCGCCCGCCATGATCCAGGCGACCGAGTTCCGGCTGCAGGCCGCCGGCGTGCCCGCGGACCGCCTCCGCCACGACCCGCTCTACTGACCTCCGCGCCCGCTCAGGACCGGTTGAGCCACGCGATCCGGCCGCTGAGAACCGTGGCGAACGCGCACCACACCGCGTACGGACCGAGCGCGGCCCCTGCCGCCGGCTTCGCGACGGCGGCGCGACGCGCCAGGTCGGCACTGCTCACCGCGAGCGCTCCGGCGACCACCGTCGCCGGCACGAGCCGGTGCGCCTTGAAGAACACCCACGACCAGGACGCGTTGAGCACCAGATTCACCGCGAGGGCGGCCCGATAGTAGGTGGCCTCGTCGACCCGCGCCTCCGATTCGAGTTCGTCGATCGCCACCGCGGAACTCACCGCGATGTCGGCGTACAGCGCCGTCCACACGACGGGAAAGACCGCACCCGGCGGCTGGAACGACGGTTTGCGCAACCGCCGGTACCACCGCGTGTCCACGTCCCGCGAGGCGATCGATCCCGCCACCGCCGTCGCGGCGGTCGCCGCGGTCGTTCCGAGCAACGTGCGGCCGAACATGCTGGACATACCTGCTCTCCTCACTCTCGCCGTCGGCGAGGTCGTCACATCGCGTTGTCGGGGATCTGGGGGAAGGGCCGCTGCGGATGCGGGGGCGAGGGCTCGGGATCCGGTTCCGGCGGGAACGGCGGCTGCGGCTCCGGTGGGGTCGGCACCGGATTCGGCTCCGGCGGGAACGGTGACGGCGGCGTGGGCGTCGGTGGGACGGGCGGGGCCGGCTCGGGCGAGCCCGGCCCCGTGTCCGGGTCCGGTGTGGTCAGGCAGGGTGTGGTCAGGCAGGGTGTGGTCAGGCAAGGTGTGGTCAGGCAGGGGGTGGTCATGGCCGGTCCCTTCCGATCATCGGCGAGCGCTGTTCCGGGCATACCCGGAGCCGCGGCGGCGCAATCCCAGTGGGGCGGCGGACGGCGCCCCGTGCTCGGCCCGCGGACCCCAGCGGAAGGTGCGCGTCGCGACGAGCGCGGCGGCGACGAGCCAGGCAGCCGTCACCGCGAGGGCGCCCCACAGGATCCGGGAACCGGACGGATCCAGGGCTGCGGCAAGTGAATTCGAGAAATGCTTCAACGGAAAGACCGATCCCACCGTCTGCATCCAACCGGGGGTGTCGCCGAGGAAGAAGATGTCGGAGAAGAACGCGAGCGGGAGGAGGATCGCGAGGCCGACCGCGGAGACCGCCTTGCTGCTCGGCAGCACCGCAGCGAGAGCGAAACCGCACGCAGCCAACGTCGCGGTGCCGAGCACCACCACAGCGGCGGCGAGGAACACGCCGGGCCACGTGAGGACGAGGCCGAAGAAGACGACACCGACGGCCACGACCAGAACTGCGGTGACCAGGGCAATCCACAGCGTCGACACGGTGTGCCCGGCCATGAAATCGACCGGCCCGAGCGGGGTGCCGCGCAGCCGCTTCAACACCCCACGGTCCCGGGCCCGCACCACCGCCTCGGGCATGTTGACGAAGGCGGTGACCGCTGCGCCCCACGCCGCCATGCCCGCCGCCGAGGACAGTTCCGGCGGCACCCCGTCGGCGGCGGCACCGTCCGGCAGCACGGCCATGATGAAGGCGTACAGGCCGACCGGCAGGGCGACGGCGAAGAAGACCCATCCCGGGTCGCGCGCGGCCGCTCGCGTGGCCCAGCCGACCTGGCCGAGGACCAGCCGGGCCGTGGAGGGCCGTCCGGGCGCGTCGGCATCGACGGCCCGGTCCCGTCGCGACGCAACAGCCGGGGCGGGCGCGCGCCCGGTGCCGCCCCGCGCGGGGTCCCAGCCGAAGGCGCGCACCGCGACGAGGGATGCGGCGAGCGTCCACGCCGCCATCACAGCCAGCGCACCGGGATCCCAGCCGCCGCCGGAGGCGAACGGATCGAACTGCCCCTGCAGCGCCTCGTTGAACGGCTTCAGCGGGAAGACGGACGCGATCGAATCCGCCCACCCCGGCAGGTCGCCGACGATGAAGAGCCCCGAGAGGAACCCGAGCGCCACGGCGCCGGCGATCGACACGGCCTCCGCGACGGCGGCGGACGGGGACAGCGCGGCCACGGCCAGCCCGAGCGCCGCGAAACAGGCGATCCCCACGGCGATCGTCACGACGGTGGCCGGTGCGGTGCGCCACAGGATCTGCACGTCGTAGGCGAGCGCCCCGACGATCAGCATCGTCAGCACCGAGCACAACGCGAACACCACGGCGCCCCCGACGCGGCCGGCGAGGTAGATCCAGGCGGGCAGGGGGGTTCCGCGCACCCGCTTCAGCACCCCCTGCTCCCGCGCGGTGGCCAGTGCCGTCGCCACGGTCGGCCAGGCGGCGTAGAGCACGCCCATCACCACAGCGGTGGGCGTGACGAACTGCATCACGCGCACGCCGCTGTCCTCGTCCACGGTGGCGTTACCGGCAAGGAACCCGATGACGACCAGCCAGGTGAGGGGGAACAGGAAGGTGAAGACGAAGACGACCCGCACACGCCACAGGTCCACGACGGTGTGGCGCAGCTGCTCGGCGAGCAGGCCGGCCGCGGCCGGGCGCCCGGTCCGTGCGGCGGTCCCGGGGAAGCTCACGACGACACCTCCGCCGAGCGGGCGATCTCGCGCCGCAGGTCGTGCCGGGCCACCAGCTCGAGGTAGACGTCCTCGAGCGACGGGCGGGCGACGGTCAGGGCGGGCAGTTCGAGTCCGCGGTCCTGGGCCCAGCCGGTGAGCCGACGCAGCGCCGCGGTCGGGGTGGACGTGCGGAGCTGCCACTCCGCGCCGTCGGTGGCCAGCGGTCCGCCCAGGTCGGGCAGCTCCGACGGTGCCGCGCCGGGCGGCAGTCGGAAGCTCACCACGGCGGCACTGCCCTGTTCGCCGCCGATCTCGCCGGGCGTACCCACGGCGATCATCCGTCCGGCGACGACGATGCCCACCCGGTCCGCGAGGTGCTCCGCCTCGTCCATGTAGTGGGTCGTGAGCAGGACGGTCTTGCCGAGGCCCCGCAGGGACTCGACGAGATCCCAGGCGCGGCGCCGGGCGGCGGGGTCGAACCCGGTGGTCGGTTCGTCGAGGAACAGCAGGTCGGGGTCGCCGACGAGGCCGAGCGCCAGGTCGAGGCGGCGGCGCTGGCCCCCGGAGAGGGTCTCGACCTTGGCGTCGCGCTTGTCGGTCAGGCCCACCAGCTCCACGACGTCGTCCACACCCAGCCGGCGCGGATACAGGGACCGGTAGTGGCGGACGAGCTCCCGGACGGTGAAGTGCTCCTCGAAACCGGCCTCCTGCAGGACGATTCCGATGCGTTCGCGAAAGTCCCGCCCCCCGGTCTCCGGGTCGAATCCGAGCACGTCGACGTGTCCGGACGTGCGCCGGCGGTGTCCCTCGAGAATCTCGACGAGGGTGGTCTTGCCCGCGCCGTTCGGTCCCAGCAGCGCGAAGACCTCACCGGCCCGCACCGCGAACGACACCCCGTCGACGGCCCGCACGTCTCCGTAGTGCTTGTGCAGATCCGTGACCGTGACGACATCCATGCGACTCCTCCCCATCGGTCCCATCGTGCGCGTGCGGCGGGATGCCCGCACCCCGAACGCCCCGCGGGCTCACCGTCGGCGACGGCGCACCCGCTTGTACACGGAGTCGACCACGAGGACCGCGGGGATGCCCAGCAGCGCGACACCCAGCGCCTCGAGCGGCGGAACCGCATGGCCCAGCACGTCGGCGACCGGGACGACTCCCAGGAAGACGACGAGGGCGACGAGCTCGACGAGAACAGCCCACAGCAGCAACCGGTTCGAGCCCCACCCGAGCTGCCACGGCGGCCGGGACGCGCTGCGGCAGGCGAACGCGGTGCCCACCTGCCCCAGGACGACCGCGGCGAACGCGGCGCCCGAGGCCGCGAGAAGCGCCGGACCGGTGGGAAATTCACCTCCGGGACGCCAACCCGCGACGAGCAGCGCGACGAGGAACGCACTCATCTCGACGATCGCCTCGACCGGTCCGAGAACCCCGAACACCCGGACCAGCAGGGTCCGGTCGACGAGGTGCCGACGCTCCGGTGGCCGCTTCAGCGTGTCCCGGCTCGGCGGTTCACCGCCGAGGGCCAGCGCCGGCAGCAGATCGGTGCCGATGTCGATGCACAGGATCTGCAGCACCCCCAGGGCGAGCGGAAACTGCCCGCCCGACAGTCCCCACAGCGCGAACGGCGTCAGTTCCGCGACGTTGGAGGTCAGGTGATAACTGAGGAAGCGGCGGATGTTGGCGTAGGTGGCCCGGCCCTGCTCGACCGCGGTGAGGATGGTTGCGAAGTCGTCGTCGAGCAGCACCAGGTCCGCGGCCTCGCGCGCGACGTCGGTGCCGCCCTCGCCCATCGCCACCCCGATGTCGGCCTGCCGCAGGGCCGGTCCGTCGTTGACACCGTCGCCGGTCATCGCGACGACGTGACCGCGGTCCTGCAGGGCCTTCGCGACGCGCAGCTTCTGCTCCGGAGAGACCCGGCTGATCACGACGCCGTCGCGATCGAGGAGGGCACCGAGCAGCTGATCGTCGTCCGGCAGATCCTTGCCCTGCACCACCTTGCCCTCTGCGCCGAGCAGGCCGATCTCGCGGGCGATGGCGCGGGCCGTCTCCGGGTGGTCACCGGTGAGCATCGCGACCTTGATGCCGGCGCCGCGCGCGGCCCGCAGCGCGGCCGGGACGGCGATCCGCGGCGGATCCTCCATGCCCAGCAGGCCGAGGAGCTCGAGGTCGCGTTCGGCGAGTTCGGGGTCGGTGAGCGCGCCGGAATCGCTCAGGGTCCGGCGGGCGACGGCGAGCACCCGCAGGCCCCGCGACGCCATGTCCGCGAGCGCCTCCTCCGCCCGGTCGACGAGCTCGCCCGGCTCGGCGCAGCGCGGAAGCACCGCGTCCGGGGCGCCCTTGAGAAGCAGCCGCCCGCCCACGATCACCGATTCGCGGCGGCGCCGGGGATCGAACACGAACCGGCGGGTGACCGGCCCCGGCTGTGCGCCGGGACCGGCGAGACGGGCCGCGAACGCGGCGATCGCCGCCTCCATCGGGTCGCCGACCGCCCGCCACTCGTCGTCGTCGAGGGTGATTCCGCCCTTCGAGGCGGCCGCGCCGGCGAGACCGGCGGTCGCGGCCGCCGCCACCGCCGGCTCCGGGCCGGTCACCGCACCGGTGGGCGCATACCCCTCCCCGCGCACGGCGACGGTCCCGGCCGGGGTCCACGCCTCGACGACGTTCATCTGGTTCTGGGTGAGCGTGCCCGTCTTGTCGGTGCAGACGAACGTCGTCGCACCGAGGGTCTCGACGGCCTCGAGGTTGCGCACCAGCGCGTTGTCGCGGGCCATGCGCTGCGCCCCCATCGCCAGCGACAGCGTCACGGTGGGCAGCAGCCCCTCGGGCACGAGGGCGACGGTGATGCCCACCGCGAAGAGGAAGGCGTCCTGCCAGGAGATCCCCACCAGGAGAGACACGGCGAAGAACACCGCGCCGACGCCGACGGAACCGAAGGCGAGCGTCCGGACGATGCGCTGGATCTCCCGATCGAGCGGGCCGGGTGGACGTCGCACCGACGTGGTCAGGGCTGCGATACCGGCGAGGCGGGTGTTCGCACCCGTGGCTGTCACGATCCCTTCGGATTCGCCCTCGGCGACGAACGTTCCGGCGAACACGGCCGCGCCGGCCGTGCGGAGCACCGGTTCGCTCTCCCCGGTGAGGGTGGATTCGTCGAAGGTGCAGCGGCCCGCGACCACAAGGGTCAGATCGGCCGGGACCCGGTCGCCGCCGGTGAGCACGACGACGTCGCCGACCACCAGGTCACGGGCGTCGACCGTGCGCAGCGCCCCGTCCCGGCGCACCACGATGGTGGTGGGCAACAGCTCGCCGAGGCGCTCGGCAGCCTTCTCCGCGCGTTCCTGCTGCACGAAGGCGAAGATGCCGTTGACGACGATCACCACGATCACGGCGATGCCCAGCTCCGGCATGCCCGCGACGAACGCGAGGGCCGAAGCGAACCACAACAGCAGCGCGAAGAAGTGCGTGAGCTGCGCGATCAGCCTGCGCCACCACGGCACTCGCCGCGCGGCCGGAAGCTGGTTCGGCCCGTCCCGGCGGAGCCGCGCGGCGGCCTCCCTGCCGGTGAGCCCGTCGCTGTCGAGCAGCCGCGCACCGGAATCTGCCTGCACACCGCCTCCTCGCCCACGGGATCGACGTGTCACCGCGACGAGGAGCGGGTACAGCACGCCGGGACCGGTCCCGCCGCTGCGGCAGCCTCAGCGTATCGGCATCCGGGCCGGGCCGCGGGACGTCGCGGGACACGGCTGCGCCCCGCCGGTTCCGTGCCGGCGGGGCGCAGTCGATCGTCCGTCAGGCGTGCTCGAGGCGGATGCCCTTGGTCTCCCTCATGAAGACGCAGGCGATGCCGGTCAGCACGCACAGCACCATGATGTACACGCTGAACGCCCATCCGAGGCCGCGGCCGATCAGGAGCTGATTCAGGTACGGGGCGGTTCCACCGAACACCGCGACGGAGAACGAGTACGCGAAGCCGATCGCCTGGGTCCGCAGCCGGGTGGGGAAGCTCTCCGACAGCGTCGCCGACAGCACCGACGCGGGGACGGACACGACGAGCAGCGCGACGGTCGTCGCGACGAGCAGGGTCCATCCGGCGGAGGAGATCATCATCGTCAGCGGCAACTGCAACACGAGCATGAGGCCGGCGAACGCGAACAGCATCGGGCGGCGGCCGATCCGGTCGGACAGCATGCCCCAGAAGGGCAGGGAGACGAGCGCGATCGACTGGGCGATCACCGACATCCAGTAGGCGACGTCGGGGTCCATCCCCTGCTGGGTGATGGCGTAGGTGGAGACGTACGACGTCCAGGTGTAGTGGGCGGCGGTGATGCCGGAGGTCATGCCGATCATCAGCAGGATCGCGCGGACGACGGTCTTCCGCGGGATGCGCGGCTGCTCGTCCTGCTCCTGGTGGGCGTCGAACACGTCGCTCTCGTCCATGCTGCGACGCAGGTACAGGGCGACCAGGGCCAGGCACGCGCCGATGAGGAACGGGATGCGCCAGCCCCATTCGGCGACGGCGTTTTCGGAGAGCGACGAGGTGACGGCGCCACCGATGCTGTAGGCGAGGACCGAGCCACCGAAGATCGCGATGAAGGCGACGCTGCCCCACATCCCGCGACGGTGCGGCGGGGCGATCTCACCGACGTACGAGTAGGCGGTGGCCGATTCGCCGCCGTGGGCGAAGCCCTGCATGATCCGCGCGGCGAGCAGGATCAGCGACGCCCACGCCCCGATGGACTCGTAGGTGGGCATGATGCCGATGACGAGGCTGCCCGTCGCCATCATGAGCATCGTGGTGACGAGGACGAACTTGCGGCCCCGCCGGTCGGCGATGCGGCCGAACACGATGCCGCCGAGGGGGCGCATGAGGAAGCCGACGGCGAAGACCGCGAGCGTCGACAGCAGCGCGGAGATCGGATCGGAGTTGTTGAACATCACCGCGGCGATGAACGGTGCGAAGACCGCGTAGGCGCTCCACTCGTACCACTCGAGTACGTTGCCGACCGCGCTGGCGAACAGCGATTTCTTCTTCGAGGCCAGGGTGGGCGCGGTGTCGACCGCACCCCGGGGGTTCCGGACGTCGGTGTTCACGTCGTATCTCTTTTCGTTCGCGGGAGCAGTGGCCGAATGTCACATCGGTTCGATGTGACCGAACCCGTGTGACATTCGGTCACGCCGGAGGGGACGGACCGTCAGGCGGTCGGGGTGGGGATCGTGCGGTCGCGCAGGTCGCTGCGCCGGATCTTGCCGGTCTGGGTCTTGGGGAGGTTCTCGACGATGTGGACCCGGCGGGGCCGCTTGTAGGCGGCGAGGCGGTCGCGGACGAAGTCCACGAGCTCGCGCTCGGTGGCGTGGGCGTCGCGTTCGAGCGACACGTACGCCACCACGGATTCGCCCTGGTAGTCGTCGGGCTGACCGACGACGGCGGCCTCGTGGACGGCGGGGTGCTCGTAGAGGGCGTCCTCGACCTCGCGGGGCCACACCTTGTATCCGGAGACGTTGATCTGATCCTTGAGGCGGTCCACCAGGTAGACCCAGCCGTGCCGGTCGATGATCGCGCCGTCGCCGGTGCGCAGCCGTCCGCCGGGCAGGGTGGAGGCCGATGCCTCGGGCTTGCGCCAGTACCCCGAGATCACCTGCGGGCCGGCCAGTTCCAGTTCCCCCTGCGTGCCGGGTTCGACGGCGGCACCGTCCGCGTCGACGACCCGCGCATCGATCAGGGGCAGCGGGACGCCGATCGCGAGGGTGCCGCTGGCGGGGTCCACGGGTGCCCGCCGCCCGGGGGGCACCGCGATGACGCCCGAGGACGTCTCGGTCATCCCGTACGCGTTGTGGATGTACTTGCCGAACTTCGCTTCGAACTTCTCCACGGTCGCGGGCGGGATCGGTGCGCCGCCGGAGTAGAGGGTCTTGACCGACGCGAAGTGGCGGGCCTCGGCGCCGGGGGTTTCGTACAGGGCGTTGAACACCGTGATCGAGCCGATCGTGAACGTGACCCCGTGCTCGACGAGGGCCTCGAGCGCGACCTCGGCATTGAAGCGGTTGGCGAAGACCAGGGTGGTCGGGTGCACCAGCGCCAGGGTGGCGTTGATGACGGCGCCGGTGATGTGGAACAACGGCGCGACGGCGAACACCGCGTCGCCGGCGGTCAGGCCGACGAAGGAGCCGAAGGTGGTGGCCACGGCCAGCACGTTGGCGTGGGTGTTCATCGCGCCCTTCGGCGGTCCGGTGGTGCCCGAGGTGTAGGCGAGCAGGGCGACGTCGTCGCCGGTGATCTCGACGGGCGACGGCCGCCGGCCCCGGTGTTGTTCGATCAGCTCGACGAGGTCGCCGTCGGGCGCGGCCACGGCACGGTCCGTCGTCGGGAAGACCCGTGCGTCGTCGCGGCTCTGGAAATCCAGGTCGCTGGTGCTGACGATCCAGCGCACCGAGCTGTCGCGCACGGTGTCCGCGGTCTCCGCGACGGCGGTGTCGGCGCACACCATGCCGACGATCTCGGCGTCGTCGACGAGGCGGCGCAGTTCGGCTCGCCGGTACATGGGGTTGAGCACGAGCGCCGCGGCGCCGAGTTTCCACAGCGCGAGCAGGGTCAGCGCATACTGGGGGATGTTCTGCAGGTAGATGCCCACACGGTCGCCGCGCCGCACCCCGCGAGCGGCGAAGGCGACGGCGAGAGCGTCGGAGAGCTCGTCGGTCTCGCGGGCGGTCAGCACACCGTCGAAGTAGGCGATGGCCTTGCCGTCGGGGTCGGCATCCACGCGGGCGCGCCACGCGTCCACCAGGGAGACGAACGGCACCACCGGCTCGCGGTCGAGTCCGTTCGGGTAGAGCGCGGTCCAGGGGCGCATCTGGGACGTCACGACGCAGTTCCTTCCACTCGACTGCGGGGCCTTCCACCGCCACGACCGATCGCTCGGTCGGTAAGCGGTCTGTCAGTAGTGTCGTGGGCCACACAACCGCGTGTCAAATCGGACAGGACACACCCGTGGCGTCCGCATGCGGGCCCTGGCCTGGGCATTCCCGGAGTGGGAGAATCGGAGATCGAACGACCCCCGGCGCGCGACGCGACGAGCGGTCGGAAATCGTCGGTGGGCGGTCGAGAACCGCACGTCGGTACGAGCGGACACGGCTGACGGAAGGCCGAGACGATGGACGACGTGGACACCCGGCACGCGCAGGTTCTGCTCGAATGGGACAGCGGCCGCGCCGGCTACGACCCCGGAACGACGGTGCACATCGGCCGCGACCGATCGATGGATGTCACCCTCGAACACCCGGTGGTCTCCCGCGAACACGCGCTCCTGCAGTGGGAGGACGGCTGGTATCTCGTCGACTCCGGCAGCAAGAACGGGCTCTTCGTCGACGGCCGCCGGGTGGAGCGGATCCGGGTGACCGGCACGGTCGTCGCCCGCCTCGGCGACCGCGCCGAGGGACCGGACCTCCGGATCTCCGTCGCCGAACCCGAGGCGACCCGCGAACGCCGCGGGGGTCTGCTCGACCAGCTGACCGCGGTCCGGGCCGGCGAGACCCGCGGGGCGCGGCGCCGGACCCGCCGCGCGCCCCGCACCGGCGACGTGTCGATCGGCCGCGCCGCCGACAACACCGTCGTCGTCGACGACGTCCTGGCCTCCCGCCAGCACGCGGCCCTGCGCACCGGGCCGACCGGCCTCGAGATCGAGGACCTCGGCAGCGTCAACGGCACGTTCGTCGCGGGCACCCGCATCGATCACGCCGTCCTCGCCGAGGGCGACGTCGTGACGATCGGCAACACCGACCTCGTCGTCCGCGACGGCACCCTCGTCCCGCGGGAGAAGACGGCGGCGGCCACGACCGACGGGCTGCGCGTGCGCGCCGTCGGACTGACCATCGACGGGAGCCGGCGACTGCTGCACGACGTCACCCTGGCCGCGCCGCCCGGCACGCTCACCGCCGTCATCGGCCCCTCCGGTGCCGGCAAGTCCACCGTGGCCAAGATCGTCTCGGGCACCGGCAGTCCCACCGACGGGGTCGTGGAGTTCGACGGCCACAGCGTGCACGCCGAATATCAGGCGCTGCGCTCCCGGATCGGCCTCGTCCCCCAGGACGACGTGCTCCACCGGCAGCTCACCGTCCGCGAGGCCCTCGGTTACGCCGCCGAACTGCGGCTGCCGCCGGACACCACCCGCGCCGACCGCGAGGAGGTGATCGCCCGGGTGCTCGGCGAACTGCAGCTCACCGAACACGCCGGCACCCGGGTCGACCGCCTCTCCGGGGGGCAGCGCAAGCGCGCGTCGGTCGCCCTCGAACTACTCACCGGGCCGTCGCTGCTGATCCTCGACGAACCCACCTCCGGCCTCGATCCGGCACTCGACCGGCAGATCATGACCACGCTGCGCCGCCTCGCCGACTCCGGCCGGGTCGTCCTCGTCATCACCCACTCCCTGTCCTACCTCGAACTGTGTGATCAGGTGCTGCTGCTCGCGCCCGGGGGAAAGACCGCCTATGTCGGGCCGCCCGGCGAGGTGGGACCCGCGCTGGGCAGCTCCGACTGGGCGGAGATCTTCGCCCGCGTCGCCGCCGAACCCGATGCGGTGTACGCCGAGCACCTCGCCCGCAGTGCGACCGTCGACCACCCGCCCGCCGCCGCGCCCGGCCCGCTGGGCCGGCCCGCCCACACCTCCCGTCGCCGGCAGCTGAGCACCGTCGCGCGGCGGCAGATGCGGCTGATCCGCGCGGACCGCGGCTACCTGATCTTCCTGTCGTTGCTGCCGTTCATCCTCGGCGGGCTGTCGATCCTGGTGCCGGGTAGCGACGGATTCGGTCCGCCCAGCCCGGGCGCCGAACCCGGCGAACTGGCGTTCATCCTCATCCTGCTGATCCTCGGTGCCTGTTTCATGGGCTCCTCGCTCACCGTCCGGGACCTCGTCGGCGAACGGATGATCTACCACCGCGAACGCGCCGCCGGGCTCGCACCGTCGGCGTACCTGATCGCGAAGATCGTGGTGTTCTGCGCCGCCGCGATCGTGCAGTCGTTCGTGCTCGTCCTCGTCGTCCTGATCGGCAAGGGCAGCCCCGGCACCGGAAGCGTGATCCCTTCCGGCAGTGTCGAACTCGTCGTCGACATCGCCCTGACCACATGTGCGTGCGTGGTGGTCGGCCTGGCCCTGTCGGCCGTCGCCCGGTCCGGCGAACAGGTGATGCCGCTGCTCGTCGTGACGGTCATGGTGCAGCTCGTGCTCAGCGGCGGCCTGATCCCCATCACCGGGCGTGCCGTGCTCGCCCAGCTGTCGTGGCTGTCGCCGTCGCGGTGGGGCTACGCCGCGACCGCCTCGACCACCGACCTGCGTGCCAAGGACCCGACCGCCGAGGCCGACGTGCTGTGGCAGCACGCGACGTCGTGGTGGCTGCTCTCGGCCGGGATGCTGCTCCTCCTCGGGATCGTCTACGCGACGTTCACCTACACGCGGCTGCGGCTGCGCGCCCGGTGAGCGCAGTGCCGGTGCGTCACACGAGGACCAGCGCGGCGGCGACCGCAAAATCGAGCACGGCACAGAATTCGGCGAAGGACCGGTCCACCGTGCTGCGCAACCGATGGTGGACGAGATCCCACACGCCGTGCAGGAACCATCCCGCCGCGACGAGGTACCGGGCGAGGTCCGGATCGGCGGCGAGCGCGACCAGGCCGAGCACCCCGAAGGCGACCATGCCGGCCACCTGGACGAGGAAACGGCGGTCGCGCAGCCGGCCGCGCACCGCGCCCACGACGATCACGACCGCCGCCGCGGCGCCGATCAGCACCGTCGACGGCACGACGTCCAGCGCCCGCAGCACGAACCACGCCGTGTAGGAGGCCGGGAACACCACCCATACCGCCCGCGGCCGACCCAGCACGGCCGTGACGAGATACAGGAACGGCAGCAGCATCATCATCTCGGTGAGGATCTCGACGCTCGCCTCGGCGGGCGTGCCGATCAGGGCGAACGCCAGAGCCGCGACCGTCGGCCAGCGCTGCACCAGGAAGGCCGGACCGGCCGGGCGGCGCGATGCGGGGCGGGCCGTGCTCACGGCCGTCGTGGTGTCCATGAGGTCTCCCGGGGGCAGTGGTGGGCGGATGCCTCCACGATCGGCCCCCGGATCCGGCCGGAGGAGATCCCGAGGTCGGACGTGTCCGGAAATGTGGGATCCCTGTCCGTCGGACACGCCGCGTCCGGCCCCGGCCGCGGCTACCGTCGACGGTGTGGACGAACGACGCGTGGTGGTCGTCGGCTACGACCGGGCGGAGCTGCTCGACATCGCCTGCGTGACGACGACGTTCGCGGCGGCGAACCGATTCGGCGCCGCCCCGGCGTACCGGGTGGAGCTGGCCACCCCCGGCGGGGCCGCGATCACCTGCGACACCGGGCTGGTGCTGGCCGGGCAGCGACGGCTCGAACGGCTCGTCGGAGCACTCGACACCCTCGTCGTCTCCGGCGGCTTCGGGCACGTCGACGTGGCCGACGACGCCCGGTTCGTCGGCCACGTGCGCCGCCTCGCGCGGGACAGCCGCCGGGTGGCGTCCGTGTGCACAGGCGCCTCCGTCCTCGCGGCCGCCGGTCTGCTCGACGGCCGGCGCGCCACCACCCACTGGGCGTTCGCCGCTCGGCTCGCCGCACGGTACCCGCAGGTGCAGGTGGATCCGCTGCCGATCTTCGTGCGCGACGGCCACGTCGCGACCGCCGCCGGGGTGACCAGCGCCCTGGACCTCACCCTCGCGTTCGTCGAGGAGGACCACGGCCCCGACCTCGCCCGCCACGTCTCCCGCGCCCTGGTCACCTACCTGCAGCGACCGGGCAACCAGGCGCAGATGAGCCTGTTCACCACGGTGCCCGAGCCGGAGGACCGCGGGATGCGGCGCCTCGTCGACCACATCACCACCCACCTCGGCGGCGATCTGTCGGCTACCGCGCTCGCCGCGCGGGCCGGGATGAGCGAACGGCACCTCACCCGGGTGTTCCTGCACCACCTGCACGAGACCCCCGCCCGCTACGTCCGCCGGGTCCGGCTCGAGGCCGCCGCCGTCCTGCTCACCACCACGTCGCTGCCGATCACGGCGATCGCGGCGCGCTGCGGGTTCGGCACCACCGAGACGCTGCGGCAGGCGTTCACCCGGCGCTACGGGGCGTCACCGGCGGCGTTCCGCGCCGGTCACTCCCACGCCGCCGCCCGGCACACCGGGGGCTGAACGGGTCTCAGGACAGGTACTCGGGGTCCGGGCAGGTCTTGTGCGACCAGTCCGAACCGAGGGTGCCCTGATGCGTGTCCGCCGGGCACTCGTCGCTGCGTTCGCCCACGCGGGCCAGGGACACCACGACGGACTTGGAGGTAGGGCAATTGCTCTGGCGGGCAGTCGAATCCAGCGGCACCAATCCGTTGGTCTCGGGATAGTAGGCGGCAGCCGATCCGCGCGGAGTGTCGTACTCGACGATCCGGAACGACCGCGCGCACCGGACCCGCTCGTCGCCGTCCCACCGCGTGAACAGGTCGACCAGATCACCGTCGTCGAAGCCGAGGGCGGCGATGTCGTCGCGGTGCAGGAAGATCACCCGCCGCCCGCCCTCGACGCCGCGGTACCGGTCGCTCAGCCCGTAGATGGTGGTGTTGAACTGGTCGTGGCTCCGCAGGGTCTGCAGGATCACGTGCCCCTCGGGCACGTGCAGCACGTCGATCGGGGAGACCGCGAATTCGGCCCGCCCGGAATCGGTGTGGAAGGTACGCGAATCGCGGGGCGGGTGCGGCAGGACGAACCCGCCCGGGCGACGGACGTTGACGTCGTAGCTCTCACAACCCGGGACGACGCGGGAGATCAGGCCGCGGACGACGCCGTAGTCGTCGCGCATCGCCTTCCAGTCGAGGCCGTACCGGTCCCCGAGCGTGGCCTCGGCGATCCGCGAGACGATCTCGACCTCGGACTTCAGGTGCGGGCTCGCGGGCTCGAGCGGCCCGCGCGACGCGTGCACCGAGCACGTCGAGTCCTCGACCGTCACGAACTGCGGGCCCGACGCCTGCACGTCCTGCTCGGTGCGCCCCTTGGTCGGCAGGATCAGCGCCGTCTCGCCGCACACGAGATGCGACCGGTTGATCTTGGTGGAGACCTGCACGGTCATCCGGGCCCGCCGCATCGCGGCCGCGGTGACGTGGGTGTCGGGTGCGGCCTGCACGAAGTTGCCCCCGAGGCCCATGAAGAAGCGGGCCCGGCCGTCGCGCAGCGCCCGGATCGAGTCGACGGTGTCGAAGCCGTTCTCGCGCGGCGGATCGAAGCCGAACTCCCGTTGCAGCGCATCGAGAAAGTGGGCCGGGGGCCGCTCCCAGATTCCCATGGTGCGGTCGCCCTGCACGTTGGAATGCCCGCGCACGGGGAACAGACCCGCGCCGCGCTTACCGATATTGCCCTGTGCCAGAGCCAGATTGGTGACCTCCTTGATGGTGGCCACCGCGTTGCGGTGCTGGGTCAGGCCCATCGCCCAGCAGAACACCGTCGCACGCGAGTCACGCAGCAGCCTCGCGGCCTCGGTGATCTGCTCCCGCGACAGTCCCGTGGCGGTGGTGACGACGTCCCAGTCGACGTCGGCGACGTGGCGGCGCCACTGCTCGAAACCGCGGGTGTGCCGCTCGATGAACTCGTGGTCGAGCGCGTCCCACTCCACGAGCAGCGACCCGAACGCCTGCAGCAGCGCCAGATCCCCGTTCAGCGCGATCGGCAGGTGCAGGTCCGACAGGTCGGTGCCCCGGCCGACGACCCCGCGCGGGGTCTGCGGATTGCGGAAGTTGACCAGGCCCGCCTCCCGCAGCGGATTGATCGACAGGATAGTGGCGCCGTTGCGTTTGGCCTTCTCGAGCGCGGTGAGCATGCGCGGATGGTTCGTCCCCGGATTCTGGCCCTGCAGGACGATGAGCTCCGCGTGGTAGACGTCGTCGAGCGTGACGCTCGCCTTGCCGATGCCGATCGACTCCTGCAGCGCGATGCTGGTGGACTCGTGGCACATGTTGGAACAGTCGGGCAGGTTGTTCGTGCCGAACGCCCGGGCGAAGAGCTGGTAGGCGAACGCCACCTCGTTCGAAGCCCGCCCCGAGGTGTAGAAGATCGCCTCGTCGGGGCTGTCGAGCGCGTTCAGCTCTGCGCCGATCAGGGCGAACGCCTCGTCCCAGTCGATCGGTTCGTAGTGGGTGCCGCCGGGCCGCTTGATCATCGGATGCGTGATGCGGCCCTGCTGGCCGAGCCAGTGCTCGCTGTGCGCATCCAGCTCGGCGAGGCTGTGGGCGGCGAAGAACTCGGGGGTGGCGCGGCGCCGGGTCGCCTCCTCCGCCACCGCCTTCGCGCCGTTCTCGCAGAACTCGGCGACCGACCGATGTCCCGGGTCCGGATCGGGCCACGCACAGCTCATGCAGTCGAAGCCCTCGGCCTGGTTCAACCGCAGGAGTGTCCGCGCCGTCCGGCTCGGCCCCATCCGTTCGAGGGACCGCTTCATCGACACCGCCACCGCGGTCGGGCCCGCGGCATGATCCTCGGCGTCGTCGACCTCGAGGTCGCGCTCGTCGTAGTCCCGATCGTGTCTGCGCATCGCCGGCCCCTCGTCGTCCACACCGTGTCCGCGGTCGTCCACACCGTGTCCGCGCGCCCGGCTCCCCGCGCACGCGTGTCGATGCTCTGCCTACCCGCGCGCCGCGCCCGCGAAACCGGATTCACGAAGGTCGGCGGGCCTCGCGGCCGCGTCGTACGGTGGCCTCATGAAGTGGTCGAAAGCCCTCGGACTCCCCGCCGCGGCGATGGCCGCGGTCGCGTCGTACGACCTGCTGCAGCGGCGGCACGCCATCCTGCGCAACTTTCCCGTCGTCGGGCACGGCCGCTACCTGCTCGAAGCCGTCGGTCCCGAGTTGCGGCAGTACATCACCACCGGAAACGACGAGGAGCGTCCCTTCACGCGCGATCAGCGCCGCTGGGTGTACACCTCCTCGAAGCTCGTGAACAACACCTTCGGTTTCGGCACCGACAACGACGTCGAATACACCGACGGCTACACGATCATCAAGCACCGCACGTTCTCCGAGACCCCGCCGTCGGCGGCGCCGCACGCCGGGGAGAAGCTGCCGATCCCGTCGGCGAAGGTCCTCGGCGGACCGCGTGGGCGGGCGAAGGCGTTCCGGCCGCAGTCGATCGTCAACGTCTCGGCGATGAGCTTCGGGTCGTTGAGCGGGGCCGCCGTCTCGGCGCTCAACTGCGGCGCCGCCGACAGCGGTTGCCTGCACAACACCGGCGAGGGCGGGCTGTCGCGCTACCACCGCAACGGGGCAGACCTGATCTTCCAGATCGGCACCGCGTACTTCGGTTGCCGCGACGAGGAGGGCCGGTTCGACCTGGCCCGGCTGAAGGCCGTCGTCGAGTCGGCGCCGGTGCGGGCGATCGAGATCAAACTGAGCCAGGGCGCCAAGCCCGGCCTCGGCGGCCTGCTGCCCGGGGCCAAGGTGACGCCCGAGATCGCCGAGATCCGCGGCATCCCGGAGGGCCGCGACTGTGTCAGCCCGTCGCGGCACACCACGTTCCACGACGTCGACAGCATGCTCGACTGGATCGAACTGCTCGCCCACGAGACCGGGCTGCCGGTCGGCATCAAGTCGGCGGTCGGCGACATGGCCTTCTGGCAGCACCTCGTCGACGCGATGTGCAACTCCGACCGTGGCGTCGACTTCGTGACGATCGACGGCGGCGAGGGCGGCACGGGTGCGGCGCCGCTCGTGTTCACCGACGCGGTCTCGCTGCCCTTCCGCAGTGGCTTCGCCCGGGTCTACAAGCTGTTCGCGGAGGCCGGTCTCAGCGACGACGTGACGTTCATCGGCGCCGGCAAGCTCGGACTGCCCGACAACGCGGTGGTGGCGATGGCCCTGGGCTGCGACATGATCAACGTCGCGCGGGAGCCGATGCTCGCGATCGGCTGCATCCAGGCCCAGAAGTGCCACACCGATCGGTGCCCGACCGGCGTCGCCACCCAGAACCCGTGGCTCGAGCGGGGCCTCGACGTCGAGCTGAAGGCGGTGCGCGCCGCCAACTACCTCCGGGCGCTGCGCCGGGACATGTTCAAGCTGGCCGAGGCCTGTGGCGTCGCGCATCCCGGTCTGATCACCCCGACCGACGTCGAGGTGGCCGACGGCAACCGGCGCGCGATCACCCTCGCGGAGATGTACGGCTACCAGCCCGGCTGGGGTCTGCCCGGTGCGGCGGACCGCGAGGAGATCACGCGGCTGATGCTCGGGGTCGCCGCGGCCGAGGGCGGCGAGGGCTCGCCGGGCGCGCGAACGACGCCCTGACACCGGCACTGTCCAGAATCCGGACAGTTCGGGACGCCGACCCCACGTCACGCTGGAGCACGACCACTCGCGACACCACCGAACCCGCCGGGAGGCAGATCGTGATCGACAAGATGTACGCCGCGGTGCTCACCGTCGGCGGTGTCGTGTTCGCCGGCTGCCTCCTCCTCGGCGAGGCCGTGGACGCGATGGGCGGCGCGGGCGTCATCGGACTGCGCGCGCTTCCGGACGACACCGTCGAACAGGCCGAGCGCTTCTGCTAGAGTCTGCCGCGTGTCCGCTACCGCCGTGCCTCGCGTCCGCCATGAACTGGCGCTGATCGCTGTCGGCGTGCGCGCGGTCGCCGACGTCGACTGTCGTCGCTGACTCCCGTCACCAACCCTTGCGGCATCGTTGCCGCCCCCGGTTGCCGAGGAGTCGCGTCGCCCCGTCCGGCGTGACATTCGTCGGCCCGACTCGTTCGGGTCCACGTCTCCACCACCTTCGTCCGTCCTGCGGAGCGTCTCCTCGAACCGGTGTGCCCGGGTCCTCCCCCGGTCTCGCACAGAGACACTCCTGCAGGAAAGGCATCACCTCATGAAGAGACGTTCGGGTCTGTTCGTCACCGCCCTCGCCGCCCTCGGCGCGACCGTGCTGACCGCGTGCTCCGGCGGATCCAGCGACACCGTGGGCGGAGGTGAGAGCAGCGGCGACGGCTCCGGCGGCACGATCAACCTGTACGCGTACGCCGTGCCGAAGCCTGGATTCGACAAGCTGATCCCCGCCTTCCAGGCCACCGAGGAGGGTGCGGACGTCGAGTTCCAGCAGTCCTACGGCGCCTCCGGCGATCAGTCCCGGAAGGTCAAGGACGGCGCCGAGGCGGACTTCGTCAACTTCTCCGTCGAGCCGGACATCACGCGTCTCGTCGACGCCGGGCTCGTCGAGGCCGATTGGAACTCCGGTCCGTACAACGGAATTCCCTTCGGATCGGTGGTGACGATCGTGGTGCGCGAGGGCAACCCCAAGAACATCACCGACTGGGACGACCTGCTGCAGCCCGGCCTCGAGGTCGTCACGCCCAACCCGTTCAGTTCCGGCTCGGCCAAGTGGAACCTGCTCGCCCCCTACGCGGCGAAGAGCGACGGCGGCGCGAACCCGCAGGCGGGTCTGGACTACGTCACCACACTCGTGAACGAGCACGTCAAGATCCAGCCCAAGTCCGGTCGCGAGGCCACCGAGGCGTTCCTGCAGGGCTCCGGCGACGTGCTGCTCAGCTACGAGAACGAGGCGCTGTTCATCGAGCGCAACGGCGACCCGGTCGAGCACGTCACCCCGCCCACCACCTTCAAGATCGAGAATCCGGCTGCAGTGCTCACGAATTCGAAGAACGCCGAGAAGGCACGGGCGTTCGCGGACTTCCTCTACACCCCGCAGGCGCAGCGTCTGTGGGTGGAGGCGGGCTTCCGGCCCGTCGACCCCGCGGTGGCGGAGGAGTTCGCGGCCGACTTCCCGCAGCCGGCGAAGCTGTGGACGATCGCGGACCTGGGCGGCTGGAAGGCTGTCGACGAGCAGTTGTTCAAGGCCGAGACCGGCTCGATCGCCGTGATCTACGACAACGCCACGAAGTAGAGCCCGGACAGTGAGTATCACCGACAGCGCCACCGGGGTGGGACCGAGGCCGGCTCCCGCCCCGGCGGCGCGCCGCCGCACTCCGCTGCGCGCAGCGACCGGCACGGTCGGACCGCTCGGCATCGGAGTGTCCGTGCTGTGGCTGTCCGTCATCGTTCTGTTGCCGCTCGCGGCGCTGACCGCGGAGGCGTTCGCCGACGGTCCGAGTGGCTTCTGGAACGCCGTCACCGCCCCGGCCGCGCTGGCGACGCTGCGGATCACCGTGGTCGTCTCCGCGATCGTCGCGGTCGTCAACGTGGTCATGGGCACCCTCATCGCGTGGGTACTGGTGCGCGACGAGTTCCCGGGCAAGAAGTTCGTCAATGCCCTGATCGACCTGCCCTTCGCGCTGCCCACCATCGTGGCGAGCATCGTGCTGCTGGCGCTGTACGGGCCGGAGAGCCCGATCGGTATCCATCTCAACGCCTCCCAGCCGGGGCTCGTCGTCGCGCTGGCATTCGTGACGCTGCCGTTCGTGGTGCGTTCGGTGCAGCCGGTGCTCCTCGAGGCGGACCGGGAGGTGGAAGAGGCCGCGGCGTCCCTCGGCGCGAACAACCTGACCGTCTTCCGGTCCGTGGTACTGCCCGCGCTGACCCCGGCTGTCGTCAGCGGTGCCGGGCTCGCGTTCGCCCGTGCCCTCGGCGAATACGGATCGATCGTGCTCATCGGCGGCAACATCCCGTACGAGACCCAGGTGGCGTCGCAGTACATCCAGCAGCAGATCGAGATCGACCGCCCGATGAACGCTGCCGCGGTGTCCGTGGCACTGCTGCTCATCGCCTTCGTCGTGCTGTTCGTGCTGCGCCTGGCAGCGGGACGCAGCCTGCGCCGGGAGGAGGAGGACCGATGAAGGTCTCCCCGTGGACGCGAATCTCGCTGCGGACGATCGCACTCGGCTACCTGTTGGTCCTGTTGCTCGTTCCGATCGGGGTGATCCTCTACCGCACATTCGAGAACGGCGTGGGTGCGTTCCTCCAGTCGATCAGCACGCCCGCGGCGATCTCGGCGTTGAACCTGTCGCTGCTGATCGTCGCCATCGTGGTGCCCGTCAACGTCGTGTTCGGTGTCGTCGTCGCACTTGCGCTCGTGCGCGGCCGGTTCCGCGGCCGCGGGCTGCTGCAAGCCGTGGTGGACCTGCCGTTCGCCGTCTCACCGATCGTTGTCGGTGTCGCCCTGATCATGCTGTGGGGTGCCGGCGGGTGGTTCGGAGGTGTCGAATCCCTCGGATTCAAGGTGATATTCGGGCTACCGGGCATGGTGATCGCCACGATCTTCGTCACCTTGCCGTTCGTCGTGCGCGAGGTCGAACCGGTGCTTCACGAGATCGGCCAGGAACAGGAGCAGGCCGCCGCGACACTCGGCGCGAACGGCTGGCAGACGTTCCGGCGCATCACCCTCCCCTCGATCCGGTGGGGCCTGACGTACGGCGTGGTCCTCACCGTCGCCCGCGCGCTCGGCGAGTTCGGGGCTGTCATCATGGTCTCGTCCGGCTTCCCCGGCGTGTCCCAGACCCTGACGTTGCTGGTGCACTCCCGCTACATCGACGACCACAACACCTTCGGCGCCTACTGCGCCGCGACCCTGCTCATGGCCATCGCCGTGATCGTGCTGCTGCTGATGACCCTGCTCGACCGCAAGAGGAGTACCAGATGATCACCGTCATGGGCGCACGAAAGAACTACGGCGACTTCGCGGCCCTCGACGACGTCGACATCGAGATCCCGTCCGGGTCGCTCACCGCGCTGCTCGGACCCTCGGGCTCCGGTAAGTCGACGCTGCTGCGGTCCATCGCCGGACTGGAAACCCTCGACGACGGCATCGTGCGCATCGGCGGCGACGACGTGACCGGCGTGACCCCGCAGAAGCGGGACATCGGTTTCGTCTTCCAGCACTACGCGGCGTTCAAGCACATGACCGTCCGCGAGAACGTCGCGTTCGGACTGAAGATCCGCAAGCGGCCCAAGACCGAAATCAGCCGCCGCGTCGACGAACTGCTCGGCATCGTCGGGCTCGACGGGTTCCAGCAACGCTATCCGGCACAGCTGTCCGGCGGCCAGCGCCAGCGCATGGCCCTGGCCCGCGCCCTCGCCGTCGATCCCAAGGTGCTGCTGCTCGACGAACCGTTCGGCGCGCTCGACGCCAAGGTGCGCGCCGACCTGCGCACGTGGCTGCGCCGCTTGCACGACGAGGTGCACGTGACCACCGTGCTGGTCACCCATGATCAGGAGGAGGCGCTCGACGTCGCCGACCGGATCGCCGTGATGAACCGGGGCCGCATCGAGCAGGTCGGAACCCCGCGGGACCTGTACGACCGGCCCGCGAACGACTTCGTGATGTCGTTCCTGGGCAATGTCTCCAGGCTCAACGGAAAGCTGGTGCGGCCGCACGACATCCGTCTCGGTCGCGAACCCGATCTCGCCCGCGCCCAGGACGCGGGCACCGCCGGGTCCGTGGGTGTCACCCGCGCGACGGTGGAGCGGGTCGTGCACCTCGGGTTCGAGGTCCGCGTCGAGCTGCGCAACGCCGCGACCGGTGAGGACTTCACCGCGCAGGTCACCCGCGGCGACGCACGCGCTCTCGGTCTCGCGCCCGGCGAGACCGTCTATGCGCGCGCGACCGAGGAACCGGCGCTGCCGGAGACGACGCGGGTGCCGATCGGCTAGAGCCACGCCCACCCACCGGCGCCTCACTCGGCCGAATGTCACACAGGTTCAGTTGGATCGAACCCGTGTGACATTCGGCCATTCAGGCGTGCGGTATCACCCCGCGGACTGCTCGGGTCCTGCGGCGGGTTCGAATCACCCGGATCGGAATCCGTGACGAGCAGGACCCCGCCGGGCGACAGTGATCTCCACGCGCCCCGCCCGCTCGGTGTGCACGCCGATCACTCACCCGAGATCCGTGAAAGGTACTACCCGATGAACGCTTTCCCCGGCGGGTCGGCGTGAGCGCGCCGACCGGGATCCGTCCCGCGCCGGCGAGCACCGCCGAGCCCGACGACGCTGGGCTGGTCGTCGCCCCCGCCCGCCACCCGCTGCGCTGGCTGGTCGCCGCCCTCGCCCTCGTCCTGGTGGCGCAGTTCGTGCACGGCCTGGCTACCAACCCGGGCTGGGACTGGGCGACGTTCGCTCGGTACTTCACCGCACAGTCCGTGCTCTCGGCCCTGGTGGTGACCATCGAACTCACCGTGTGGGGAACGGTTCTCGGATTCGGGCTCGGCGTGCTGCTCGCCGTCGGCAGGCTGTCCAGGAATCCCGTCCTGCAGGTGATCTCCTGGGTGTACATCTGGGCATTCCGATCCATCCCGCTCATCGTGCAGCTGCTGTTCTGGTTCAACATCGCGTACCTGTACCGAACGCTGTCGCTGGGTGTCCCGTTCGGACCGTCGTTCTTCGAGTTCGAGGTCACCGGCGTGATCTCCGGCTTCACCGCCGCGGTGATCGGCCTGGCCCTGCATCAGGCCGCCTACTCGGCGGAGATCATCCGCGCCGGCATCATCTCCGTGGACCACGGCCAGATCGAGGCGGCGCAGGCCCTGGGCATCCCTCGCCGCCGGCAGTTCTTCAAGATCGTTCTGCCGCAGGCCATGCGATCGATCCTGCCCAACGCCGCCAACGAGGTCATCAGCCTGTTCAAGGGCACCTCGATCGTCTCCACGATGGCGATCGCCGAGCTGTTCTATCAGGTGCAGGTCGTCTTCGGCCGCAACGGCCGGGTCGTGCCCCTGCTCATGGTGGCCACCGTCTGGTACATCGTGCTCACCACCGCGTTGTCGATCGTCCAGTACTACGTGGAGCGGCACTACGCGCGCGGCTCGTCCCGCGCCCTCCCGCTCACCCCCTGGCAGAAGACCGTCGCCAAGTTCCGCGAGATCCGCGACTCGGGTATCGCCGCACCCCGGGGAGCCACCCGATGACCACGCCGGTCGATCCCACCCCGTACGCCGTCGACGTCCGGGGCGTGCACAAGTCGTTCGGATCCCTCGAGGTCCTGAGAGGTGTCGACCTGAAGGTCCGCAAGGGCGAGGTCACGGTGATCCTCGGCCCCTCCGGCTCCGGCAAGTCCACCCTGCTGCGCACCCTCAACCACCTCGAGAAGGTCGACCGCGGCACGGTCCGCATCGACGGCGAACTCGTCGGCTACCGCCGCCGGGGCAACAAGCTGCACGAGATGCGCGAGAGGGACATCCTCCGTCAACGGTCGCGCATCGGATTCGTGTTCCAGAACTTCAACCTCTTCCCGCACCTGACCGTGCTCGAGAACGTGATCGAGGCGCCGATCTCCGCGCAGCGCCGCGACCGCGCCGAGGTCGAGACGCTCGCCCGCGAACTGCTCGACCGGGTCGGCGTCGGCGACAAGATCCACGACTACCCCAAACAGCTGTCCGGTGGGCAGCAGCAGCGGGTCGCCATCGCCCGCGCCCTCGCGCTGCGCCCGGCCGTGATCCTGTTCGACGAGCCGACCTCCGCGCTCGACCCCGAACTGGTCGGCGAGGTGCTCGAGGTGATCCGCGACCTGGCCCGCGACGGTGCGACCCTGGTGATCGTCACCCACGAGATCGGCTTCGCGCGTGAGGTTGCCGACACCGTCGTGTTCATGGACGGCGGCGTCGTCGTCGAACAAGGTCCGCCCGCGCAGGTTCTCGACCGGCCCACCCAGGATCGCACCCGCGCCTTCCTGTCCAAAGTCCTCTGAAGTCCTCCCGAAAGGCAATGATGTCCGCGTTGACCCGACGCACGAGGCTGGTCGCCTCGGCCCTGACCGCCGTCGCCCTGCTGTCGGTCGCCGCCTGCGGCACCAACGAGCCCGACGCGGCCGGCGCCGCCGGCTACAACCTCACCGCCGACCAGAACCGCATCACCACCGACCCCGTACCCGAGATCGCGGCCAAGGTCCCGCAGTCCATCCGCGACCGCGGCACCCTCATCGTCACGGGGTCCGCCGGCACCGCACCTCCGCTGCGGTTCTATGCCGACGACGACAAGACCATCATCGGCTCCGAGACCGACTTCGCGCATCTCCTCGGCGACGTTCTCGACCTCGACGTCGAGCTCACCGCCGCGGACTGGGCACAGAACTTCGTGCGCGTCGACTCCGGTGAAGCGGACGTGTTCATCTCCAATGTCACCGTCACGGAGGAACGCAAGGAGAAGTACGACTTCTCCACCTACCGTCTCGACAACCTCGCCTTCGAGGTGACGAAGGACAGCGGGATCGAGGTGAAGGATCCGAAGGATGTCGCGGGTCTGAAAGTCGGGGTGAGCTCCGGCACCAACCAGGAGGCGCTCCTCGTCGAGTGGAACGAGCAGAACGTCGCCGCGGGCCTCGAGCCCACCGAAATCCTCTACTTCCAGAACGCCACCGACTACTACCTCGCGCTCGGCTCCGGCCGCATCGACGCCTACTTCGGGCCCAATCCGTCCGCGTCGTTCCACGTCATCCAGGCCGGGGAGACCGAGATCGCCGGCACGTTCTCCGGCGCGGGTGCGGACCTGCAGGGCGAGATCGCGGTCCTGACCAAGAAGGACAACGGCCTGATCGAGGCGATCAACGAGGCGCTCAACCACGTCATCGAGAACGGCACCTACCAGCAGGTGCTCGACCGATGGGGTATCGCGAACGAGGCTGTCGCGACCTCGGTGATCAATCCTCCGGGCCTGCCGAAGAAGCAGTAGCCGGACAACAGCCAGGGGAGGGACAGCAATGAGTCAGGTGGAGCGCCGGGCCGACATCGTGATCGTCGGGGGCGGCGTCATCGGGTCGGCGGCGGCGTGGCGCCTGGCCGCCCGCGGGAAGGCGGTGATCCTGCTCGAACAGTTCGAGCCGGGTCACCGTCGCGGCGCCTCGCACGGCAGTTCCCGCATCTACCGGCAGGCATACGACGGCGAGTTCTACACGGCCCTCGCCGGCCGTGCCCTGCCGCTATGGCGGCACCTGCAGGACACCACGGGCACGGAGGTACTGACCCTCACCGGTGCGGTCGACCACGGACTGCCCGCCGTCGTCGAAGCACGTGCCCGGTCGCTGGCCGCCCTCGGCGTCCGGCACGAGGTCCTCGAGCCGCGTGCCGCGGAACGTCTTTGGCCCGGAATACGGTTCGACACAACCGTCGTGCATCATCCCGAGGCGGGACGGCTGCACGCCGACCGCGCGGTCGCCGCGTTCCAGGAGGCCGCGGCGCAGGCCGGGGCCGACGTGCGGCACGGGACCGTGGTCGAAAGCCTGCACAGTCACGGACACGGCGTCGACGTGGTCACCCCGGACGCGGTGGTGCGCGCCCGGCACGTCGTCGTCGCGGCCGGCGCGTGGTCGCACCGGTTGCTCACCCGGGCTTCGGATCCGGCGCCCCTCCTCCCGGCGATGCGCACCACGCAGGAGCAGCCCGCGCACTTCGTTCCTGTCACGGGGCCCGACTGGCCGAGCTTCGTCCATCACCCCGGCGCGTTGCTCACGACAGCCGGCATCTACGGGCTCGGCTCCGAGGACGGCATCAAGATCGGCGAGCACGGCACCGGACCCGAAGTGACGCCCGAGACGAGAACCTTCCGGGCCGACCCCGCCGGCCTCGCGCGGCTCGCCGCCTACGCCGCCCGGTGGCTGCCCGGCGTCGACCCGGGCAGCGCCGTGGCCGACACCTGCCTGTACACCAGCACACCCGACAGCAACTTCGTCGTGGACCGCATCGGCGCCGTCGTCGTGGCCGCGGGCTTCTCCGGGCACGGCTTCAAGTTCGCCCCCGCGATCGGCGAGCTGATCGCAGGTCTCGTCGAGGGCACGGCCGTCGCACCGGAGCCGTTCCGGTTCGGCACCCGGGAGGCGGTGACCGCGCGGTGACCACCGCCCGCCACATCCAGGTCTGCACCGTGCGGCAGGACGACCCGCTGGCCGCCCCGCTGCTCGCCGAACTCGCCGTCGAATACAGCACCCGCTACGAACGTCCGCTCGACGAGCAGATCCATACCCTCACCACCCACCCGGCCGACGAGTTCGCCGGACCCGACGGCACGTTGCTGGTGCTCGTCGAAGACGACGAACCTGTCGCCGGTGGCGCGTTCCGGCGCTACGACGCGACCACCGCTGAGCTCAAGCGCATTTGGACGTCGAAAAAGCACCGGCGGCGCGGACTCGGCAGACCCGTGCTGGAGGAACTCGAGGCCGAGGCGGCCCGGAGGGGGTACGCCCGCATCTACCTGACCACCGGGTGGCGTCAACCCGAGGCAGTCGCGCTGTACCTGGCCGCGGGATACACCGCCCTGTTCGATCCCGGCCGACCGGCCGAGGAGATCGGGCCGCACCCCTTCGAGAAAGTGCTGATCCGGTTGCGGACGGACTGAACCGCGCCGAGCGGCTCGAGGCAGTGCACGAATCGGACGTCCACAGCCGTCGCGACGGGTGTGGACGTCCGATTCTCGTGTGGTTGGCTGCGGCGCGGTCTCCTCCGCCGCAAGTCTTTTCGTTCACGGTGAGTGCAACGGTTCAGGAACCGGGGCCGTGCGTCCTATCCTCGGCGGGAACCATCAAGAGCGACCGAGAAACCCTGATCGCCCGCCGGCTCGGTCCCCGGCCCGAAATCCTCCCACCAGGCCCGGCAGCATCGCGAGCCCGCGGTGCTGCCGGTGCGCCCCGCGGCCGGACACCCCGGTGGCCGGACGCCCCTGTGACGCCACCGATCCCCGCCGCACACCGACCAGGAGTCTCGCCGATGACCTCGACAACACCCGTCCACCTCGCCGTCGCGCTCGACGGCGCCGGTTGGCATCCCGCCGCGTGGAGTGAAGAGAATTCACGCCCCGACGAATTGACCTCACCCACGTACTGGGCCGATCTCGTCACCACCGCGGAACGCGGGCTGCTGGACTTCGTCACGATCGAGGATTCCCTTGCCGTACCGGCGAACCCGTACACGAGCGAGGACCCCGACGCGGTGGACCGGGTACGGGTCCGGCTCGATGCGCTCCTGATCGCCGCGCGGGTTGCACCGTCGACCCGGCACATCGGGCTGATCCCGACGATCACCACCACGCACACCGAACCGTTCCACGTGTCCAAGGCGCTGGCCACCCTCGACTACACATCGCACGGTCGCGCCGGCTGGCAGGTCAAGGTGTCCTCCTCCGCGCAGGAGGCCGCACACTTCGGCCGGCGCGACATCCCCGGACTCGACAAGCGCGACCGGCAGGCGCTCGCCGAGAATCGCCTGCCCGAGTTCGTCCACGACCTGTTCGACGAGGCCGCCGACGCCGTCGAGGTCGTTCGGCGGCTGTGGGACAGCTGGGAGGACGACGCGGAGCTCCGCGACGTGAAGACGCGACGGTTCATCGACCGCGACAAGCTGCACTACATCGACTTCGAAGGCCGGTTCTTCCACGTTCGAGGGCCGTCGATCACGCCCCGACCGCCGCAGGGGCAGCCGGTGGTCGCACTGCTGGCCCACCGCGACCTTCCGTACGAACTGGCCTCGCGGCAGGCAGATCTGGTGTTCGTCACCCCGTCGGACACCCGCCGCGTGCGTGACCTCGTCGACGAGGTCACGGCGGCGGGGGTGCGGGTCGGGCGTGTCGGTGAACCGCTGCGGGTGTACGCGGACCTCGTGGTCTTCCTCGACACACCGCGCGAGAGCGGCGCCGAGCGGCTCCGGCGTCTCGACGCACTCGCGGGCAGCGCATTCGACTCGGATGCACTCGTGTTCACCGGATCGGCGACCGAACTCGCCGACCGGATCGGTGAGTGGCGTCGACAGGGTATCGACGGCTTCCGGCTCCGGCCCGGGGTGGCAGTCGACGACCTCGACGTCATCGTCGACGTGCTCGTCCCGATCCTGCAACAGCGCGAGTTGTTCCGCTCCGAGTACCCCGGCACGTCCCTGCGCGGACTTCTGGATCTGCCGACCGACATTCCCCACCGCTACGCCGTCACCACGGCCGGAACCGAAGGACACGACCGATGAGTACACGCAAGCAGGTCATCCTCGGGGCCTACCTCGGCGGTGTCAATCACCACACCGCATGGTGGGATCCCCGGGCGGGCAGCCAGATCGAGTTCTCGACCTTCGAGCACACCGCCCGTACCGCCGAGCGCGGCAAGTTCGACTTCTTCTTCCTCGCCGAGGGCCTCGTGCTGCGCGAGCGCGCGGGCCGGATCTTCGATCAGGACATCATCGGCCGGCCCGACACCTTCACGGTCCTCGCGTCGCTGGCCGCCGTCACGGACCACCTCGGCCTGGCCGCCACCATCAACGCGACCTTCAACGAGCCGTACGAGCTGGCTCGGCAGATCGCCTCTCTCGATCACCTCTCCGGCGGCCGGGCCGCGTGGAACGTGGTCACCTCCTTCGATGCCTTCACGGGGCGCAACTTCCGCCGCGGCGGCTTCCTGGATCGCTCCCACCGGTACGAGCGCGCGGAGGAGAACCTGACGCTCATCCGTCAACTCTGGAATTCGTGGCGTAGCGACGACATCGTCGCCGACAAGGCCGGCGGCCGGTTCCTGCGTCGACCCGACGCCGGCGCCTTCGAACACCACGGCAACCACTTCGACGTGCACGGCAGGTTCACGGTTCCGCGCAGCCTCCAGGGACGCCCGGTGATCCTCCAGGCCGGGGTGTCCCCGCAGGGCCGGGACTTCGCTGCCGCGAACGCCGACGCCATCTTCTCCCCGTACGGGAAGCTGCCCGAGGCCACGGAGTTCTACCGAGATGTCAAGGCCCGGGCGATCGCTGCCGGCCGCTCCGCCGACGACATCAAGATCCTGCCGTCGGCGAGCTTCGTGATCGGTGACACCGAGGCCGAGGCCGTCGAGAAGTACCACGAGATCCGTAACCAGCAGGTCACCGGGCAGACCGCCCTGATCCTGCTCGAGCAGATCTGGAATCGGGATCTGTCCGAATACGATCCGGAGGGCCCGCTGCCGGACATCGATCCCGACCCCGACGCCGAGCCGATCATCCAGGGACGGGCGTTCGTCCACCAGGACCGGTTCGAGACCGTCGCACGGCTCCGCGCGATCGCGGAGGAGAAGAAGCTGACGCTGCGAGAGGTCGTGATCGACCAGTTCGAGCGCGGACCCCTCGTCGGTACCGCGGCACGGATCGCCGAGCAGATCGACGCCTTCGTGCAGAACGACGGCTCGGACGGGTTCATCCTCGGTTCGCACCTCGTGCCTTGGGGGCTCGACGATTTCGTCGACGAGGTGGTGCCCCTGCTGCAGGACCGTGGTGTCCTCCGCGTCGAGTACACCGGAACCACGCTGCGGCACAACCTCGGGCTGCGGGTGCCGGCCGATCCGGTGGCGGTCGGCGGTTAACCCACCTCCCGCGTGACACTCACCGATCGGGCGCAGACGCCCCGGCAGACGACGTCAGTGGTGCCGGTCTGTGCGGCCGCCGGCTTCACCACCCTGCTCGATTCGTCGGTGCTGAACATCGGCCTTCCCGCCTTGCGGACCGGTCTCGACGCGGGCGTTTCGCAGGTGCAGTGGATCCTGGCCGCATACTCGCTGAGCTTCGGTCTTGCGCTGGTCCCGGCAGGCCGGCTCGGCGATGTGGCCGGCCGGCGGCGGCTGTTCCTCGCGGGCATGACCCTCTTCGCGGTCATGGGGGTGTGCGGAGCTGTCGCGTCCGACCCCTGGACGGTCGTCGCCGCACGGGCCGGTCAGGGGGTCGGGGCGGGCCTGATCAGCGCGCAGGTGCTCGGGATCCTGGCCGAGAACTACACCGGCCCGGCGCGCGCCCGGGCCCTGGCCGCCTACAGCACGGCCGGAGGCCTCGCCGGGCTGTGCGGTCCACTCGTCGGTGGGCTGGTGCTCGGCGCTGCACCCGGGGACTACGGGTGGCGTGTTCTGCTGATTCTCAACGTGCCGTGCGCACTCGTCACACTCGTGCTCGCGGCCCGCCGCCTGCCCCCGGATCGGGGACGACCGTCGGCCCGCAGCGGGGTCGATGCCGGGGGCCTCGCGCTGCTCGCGGCGGCCACGACGCTGGTGATGGTGCCCGTGGTCTCCGAACCGGGTCCGGTGGGTGCGGTGTTCGCCGTCGGGGGAGCGGCGGTCTCACTCGCCACCTTCCTATGGTGGGAACGCCGTGTCGCCGTGCGCGGCGGCAAGCCCGTGCTGCTTCCCGAACTGACCGGATCCGGCGGATACATCCTCGGCACCTTGGTCGCACTGTTCTGGTTCGGTGCGGTGCTGTCCCTGAACACCGTCGTGAGCCTGTACCTCATCGAGGGGCGCGGCTATGCCGCGGTCCAGGCCGCCGCCGTGCTGTCCGCCGCCGCCGCGGCGATGGCCGTCGCCTCGGCCGTGGGGTGGCGGGTCGTCGCGCGATACGGCCGGGTGACGGTCGTCGTGGCGGTGGCGGCCGAGATCGCCGTCGTCGGTGGCTACGCCGCCGCTGTGCGGCACGACGCCACGATGCCGGTGTTCGTGGCGCTGGCCGCTCTGTCGGGCCTCTCGGGTGGATTCGTGGATGCACCCAACCGGGCGCTGACGCTCGAGTCGTCCCCGGCGGGCGGTCACGGTGTCGCGGCCGGGTTCCTGCAACTGTCACAGCGGTTGTCCGCGACGGTCGCCCTCGCCGCGGTGTCCGGCCTGTATCTGTCGGCGCTGGCGACGGACGGGGACGACTTCGCCGGTGCCGCGTCGGCCGGCCTCGCGGTGTGCGCCGCCATGCTCGCGGTGTCGCTGCTCTGTGCGCTCGCCGACCGGCGCCGTCGTGCCGGCGCCGGGTTTCGATCACGGTGAGCGAAAGGGTTCTCCGAACTCGTTCGCAACGCGTACGGTCACCGGGAACCATCCAGAGCGACCGAGAGACCCGGCTCGACGACGTCGCAGCAACCCCCTGCCGCAGGTGAGGGTGCTACCGCCGGGAACGATGGAGGAGAAGGCATGGCAGGCGAGGGGTTCGTGGGCGCGTGGGCGCGCCTGCACGTCGACCTGTGCCGTCAGTGCTCGGGCATCTGTCGCCCCCGATCCTGTCGCGCCTGAGCGGCGCAACCCAGTCGAAGAACTACAACCGTCTGCCCGGCCGGTGGCATCGCGAAGCGCGGTGCCATCGGCGCCTCACGAGATCATGGAGTTCCCCGGTGCCTGTTCCGTTCACCTCTGCCGCCCGACGTCGCGCCGTCGCGGGCGCCACCGCCGCAATCCTCACCGGTGGGCTCGCCGCGTGCGGCGCCGACACGGCGGGCACCTCCTCCGGTGGCGGCACCCCGCAGCCCGGCGGCACCCTGCGCTACGGCCTGTCCCAGGCCCCCACGTGTGCCGATCCCGCGCAGGCCGGCAGCAACCAGACCATCTACGTCGCCCGTCAGATCGTCGACTCGCTCACCGATCAGGACCCCGGGACCGGTGAACTGAAGCCGTGGCTCGCCGAAAGCTGGGAGGTGAACGGGGACGCCTCGGCGTTCACGTTCCGGCTGAAGGACGGCGTGACATTCAGTGACGGCACCCCGTTCACCGCGGAGTCGGTGAAGAAGAACTTCGACGCGATCGTCCAGACCCTCACCGGCGCCAAGGCAGCGCTGGCGGCGAGCTACCTGTCGGGGTACACCGGCACCACGGTGCTCGATCCGCTCACCGCCCAGGTGTCCTTCGCCGGACCGAACGCGCAGTTCCTGCAGGCGTCGTCGACGCTGCAACTCGGCTTCCTGTCCGACAGGGACGTCGCGAAGTCCGCGGAGGAACGCTGCGCCGGCGACCTGTCCGGCACCGGTCCCTTCGTCTACGAGGACTACCAGCAGGACAAGTCCGCCACGCTGGTCAAGCGCACTGGATACTCGTGGGGATCCGACGTTTTCGCGCACGACGGCGAGGCCTACCTCGATCGCATCGAGTTCACGATCGTCCCGGAGTCCGGTGTACGCACCGGCAGCCTCGCATCCGGCCAGCTCGACGCGATCAGCGATGCGCTGCCGCAGGACGCTTCCCAGATCGAAGGCAGCGGCGGACGGATCCTCACCACGCCGAACCCGGGTGTCCCGTTCGGTTTCCAGCCGAACGTCACCCGTGGCGTCCTGACCGATCCGGCGGTGCGCGCTGCGATCGTGCCGGCCCTCGACCGCCAGGAACTCGTCGACACCGTCCTCGGCCCCGATTTCCGGCCCGCGACCAGTACCCTCGCCTCCCGCACCCCCGGCTACGCCGCACTCGACGACGTCACCTACGACCCGGCGAAGTCGAAGTCGATCCTCGACGCCGCCGGCTGGGTTCCCGGCCCGGACGGCATCCGCGTCAAGGACGGCAACCGCCTGTCCTTCTCGGTGCTGTTCAGTTCGGTGTTCGCCGGCAACCAGGCGATCCTCGAGCTCGTGCAGCAGCAGCTGCGCGAGGTCGGTATCGACCTGCAGCTCGACCTGGTCTCCACCCCGGAAGCCACTGCCCGGCAGGGCACGAAGGACTTCGACGCCACCTACTACAACAGCACGCGCGCCGACGGCGACATCCTGCGCACCACGTTCGGACTCGACGGGCGCAACCTCAACAACCGCGGCCCGATCCCGGCGCTGGACGAGGTCCTGTCCGCGCAGCTGCGCACCACCGACCCGGCCGAACGCGGCGAGCTGATCGAGCAGGCACAGCAGCTCGTCCTCGACAACGGCCTGTGGCTGCCGACCGTGGAGCTGTCCCAGGCCATCGGTGCGGCGGGGGCGGTGCAGGACCTGAAGTTCGAGGCCTCCGCCCGGTTGCAGTTCTTCGACACCTGGCTGAGCGAGTAGACCATGGCCCGGTATCTCGGTTCCCGGCTCGTGCAGGCGCTGTTGGTGCTGTGGGCGGCGTTCACCGTCTCGTTCGGCGTGCTGTACCTGCTGCCGTCCGACCCGGTGAGCATCGCGGTCGACGGCGCCGGCAGCGGCACACCGGTGGATGCGGCCGCTGTCGCGCAACTGCAGGAGCGGTACGGGCTCGACCGTCCGTTGTCGGGGCAGTACCTTACTGCGCTGAGCAACGCCGTCCGGGGTGACTTCGGCATCTCGATCGTCACGGGACAACCCGTGACCGACGCGATCGCCGCCGCCGTACCCAGCACCCTGGCCCTGGCCGCGGTCGCCCTGGCGCTCGCCGTGCTCCTCGGCACCTCGATCGCGTTCGTCGCCACGTACACGCGCGCCCGGTGGCTGCGCAGCACGCTGTTCTCGCTGCCGCCGCTCGGTGTCGCGGTTCCGACCTTCTGGGTGGGACTGCTTCTGCTCCAGCTCTTCTCGTTCCGGATGAAGCTGCTTCCGGCATTCGGCGACCAGGGCATCGAGCATCTGGTGCTGCCCGCGATCACCCTCGCGCTCCCCACCGGTGCGGTGATCGCGCAGGTCCTCGCCGCCAGCCTGCAGACCACATGGCGGCAACCGTTCGTCGAAGCAGCTCGCGCCAAGGGCGCGTCCCGGTGGCGCATCCAGACCCGGCACACACTGCGGCTGTCCAGCATCCCCGCATTCACTATCGCCGGGGTGACAGTCGGCAACCTGTTGGCGGGGTCCGTGGTCGTCGAGACGGTGTTCTCCCGCGCCGGTGTCGGTCGTCTGACCCAGACTTCGGTTCTGGCGCAGGATATTCCCGTCGTCCAGGGCATCGTGGTCTTCAGTGCGGTGATCTTCGTGCTCGTCAACCTCGCGGTGGACCTGGTCTATCCGCTCATCGATCCACGCATCGCCGACGGCCGTCGCGGCGGCGGTTCGCCCTCGCATCCGACGCCCGCCGAGGTGACCACCGAACTCACCGGCTTCGCGGTGGAGGAGGAGAGGAAGGCTCATGTCTGACGTCCTGATCCGGGAACCGGTCGCCGCATCCGCGCAGGCCGCGGCCGGGCCACACGGACCGTCCCGGCTCCGGGGAGCGACGAGCGCCCTGCGCCGCTACGGGGTTCTCGTGGTCTCGACGACCGTGCTGCTCCTCGCCGTCGGCTTCGCCCTGTTCCCCTCGGTCTTCGCGTCCGGTGATCCGCTGCAGGGCGTCCCGGCCGACAAGTTGCAGGGGCCGTCCGCGGCGCACTGGTTCGGCACCGACAACATCGGGCGCGACGTGTACACCCGGGTCGTGCACGGTGCGGGCCTGTCCCTGACCGCGACGCTCGTCGCCGTCGGAATCGCTCTCGTCGTCGGCTCGCTCGTCGGGTTGCTCTCCGGCGCGGTCGGCGGAGCGGTCGACGGGCTACTCATGCGGGCCGTCGATGTTCTGCTGTCCATCCCCGCCCTGTTGCTGTCCCTGGCGCTCGTCACCGCGCTCGGATTCGGCACCATGAACGTGGCGATCGCGGTCGGCGTCGGGCTCGTCGCGAACTTCGCCCGCGTGATGCGGTCGGAGGTCCTGCGCGTGCGCCGCGCCCTGTACGTCGAGGCGGCGTTCGCATGCGGTGCCCGCTGGCACAGAGTCCTGCGCCGGCACGTGCTGCGCAACTCGTACGCCCCCGTCGTCGCGCTCGCGGCGGTGGAGTTCGGCATGGCCGTGCTCGCTGTGTCGTCGCTGAGCTTCCTCGGCTTCGGCGCGGTGCCGCCCACCCCGGAGTGGGGATCGTTGATCTCCGAGGGCAGGAACTACCTGGCCACCGCCTGGTGGATGACGACGCTGCCCGGCCTGGTCATCGTGGCGGTCGTCCTGTCGGCGCATCGCCTCGGTCACGCCATCGAAGAACGGAGCACTCGATGACCGCGCCCCTGCTGGACGTACGCGACCTGCGGGTCGAGTACGGCAGCCGTCGCGACCCGGTCACCGCGGTGGACGGGGTCGGCTTCACGCTTTCCCGGGGTGAGGTCGTCGCGGTGGTCGGCGAGTCCGGTTCCGGCAAGTCGACGACCGCACACGCGATCCTGGGCCTGCTGTCGGGCAGCGGCAGGATCACCGGCGGCACCGTCACGTTCGACGGGCAGCGACTGGACACCCTGCCCGAACGCGCCTTCGAGAAGGTGCGCGGTGCCCGCATCGGACTCGTGCCCCAGGACCCCACCACGTCCCTGAACCCGGTCGTCCGCATCGGTGACCAGGTCGCCGAGGTCCTGCGTATCCACGGTCGCGCCGACCGGCGCACCGCGAAGATCGACGCGCGGCGCATCCTCGCGGAAGCCGGCCTCGACGATCCCGAACTCCGTGCCAGGCAGTACCCGCAGGACCTGTCCGGCGGGCAGCGGCAGCGCGTGCTCATAGGCATCGCGCTCGCATGCCGGCCGGACCTCGTCATCGCCGACGAGCCGACCAGCGCGCTCGACGTCACCGTGCAGCGGCGCATCCTCGACCACCTCGACAGCCGCATCGCCGAGACCGGTACCGCGGTCCTGCTCATCACCCACGACCTCGGCGTCGCCGCCGACCGCGCCGACCGCATCGTCGTGATGAGCCAGGGCCGGATCGTCGAGACCGGGCCGGCCCGGCAGATCCTCGAGAACCCCCGGCACGAGTACACCCGGGCGCTCGTCGCCGCCGCACCGAGCCTCGCCGGCACCGCGGCCCGGCCCGGCCGCGGACCCGCGGAACCCCTGCTCACCGTGTCCGGGGTATCGAGGACCTTCCGCATCGACCGGCGCACGTCGCTCGAGGCGGTGCGCGACGTCTCCTTCTCGGTTCCGCGCGGTCGCACTCTGTCCCTGGTCGGCGAGTCCGGTTCCGGCAAGTCCACGGTGTCCCGCATCGCGATCCGACTGGAATCCGCCACGTCCGGGCAGGTCCGGTTCGACGGGCGGGACATCACCGCGCTGCGCGGCCGGGACCTGCGCGAGCTCCGCCGCCGGGTGCAGATCGTCCACCAGAACCCCTATGCGGCCCTGAATCCCAAGCTCCGCATCCGCGACGTCGTCGCCGAACCGCTCGAAGCCTTCGGCATCGGCACGAAAAGCGAGCGCGCCGAACGTGTTGCGGAGCTGATCGGGCAGGTGGCGCTGAGCACGGCACACCTCGAGCGCAGACCCGCGGAACTGTCCGGCGGACAACGACAGCGCGTGGCGATCGCCCGCGCGCTCGCGCTGCACCCGGAACTCCTCGTGCTCGACGAGCCCGTCTCCGCGCTCGACGTGTCGGTCCAGGCGCAGATCCTCGACCTGCTCGCCCGCCTGCAGGACGAGCTGGGGCTGAGCTACCTGTTCATCTCCCACGATCTTGCCGTGGTCCGGCAGATCAGCGACACCGTCGCGGTGATGCGGTCCGGCGAAATCATCGAATCCGGGACCACCGCAGAGATTTTCGACAGACCACAGCACGAGTACACGAAACTGCTGCTCGATGCCATTCCAGGGAAGGTTCGGCATGCCCGATAGTTCACAGTTGTTGCTCGCCCTCGAATTCCGCGGAACCGGCTCGCATCCGCATTCGTGGCGTCGCACGGATTCACGCGCGGAGGACGTGTTCACCGCCCGCTACTGGGCGGATATCGTGGGCAGCGCGGATCGTGCCGGCGTCGACCTGGCCTTCCTCCCCGACTCGTTCGGTATCGACTCCGGTGCGGACACCGTGCGCGGCCGGCTCGAAGCGGTCGGCGTCGCCGCCCGGCTGTCCGCCGTCACCTCGCGGATCGGGCTGATCCCCACCGCGACGGTGACCCACACGGAACCGTTCCACGTGGCCAAGGCCGTGCAAACCCTCGACCACACCACGGCCGGCCGTGCGGGGTGGCAGGTCGCCGTCTCCGAGGGTGAGGACCGGGCCGCCCTGTTCGGCCGCAAGGGCACCCAGGGCACCGGCTCACTGTGGACCGAGGCCGCCGAGGCCGCCGAGGTCGCGGCCCGCCTGTGGGACAGCTGGGAGGACGACGCCGAGATCCGCGACGTCGCCACCGGCCGGTTCGTCGACCGGGACAAGCTGCACTACATCGACTTCGTCGGCGAGCACTTCTCCGTCAAAGGTCCGTCGATCACGCCCCGGTCACCCCAGGGCCTGCCCCTCGTCGCCGTTGCGGCAGCGGACGAGCAGTCGTTCGACTTCGCCGCAGAACGCGCCGATCTCGTGCGTATCGAGGCCGCCGACCTCGGGTCCGCCGCGAACCTGGCCGAGCGCCTGCGCGCGCAGGCCGGTGATCGGCGACCGGCGGTGCTGCTCGACATCGACGTGCTGCTCGCCGCGGACGACGCCACCGCCGCCGCGGACCTGGCCCAGCTCGAGAACTGGGCCGGCGCTGCCTACACGCCGGAGTCGCTGTTCTACCGCGGCGGCCCGGCAGGGCTGCTCGCACTCCTCGGGGACGTGGACGGCCTGGACGGCGTGGTGCTACGTCCGCTGGCCCTCGCCGGCACGGTCGCGGCGCTCACCGAACGGGTCCTGCCGGTGTTGCGGCGGCAGGACCCGACGTCCACTGGAACCCTGCGGGACCGTCTCGGCCTGCCGCGCCCCGTCAACCGCTACGCCACCGCCTGAGGAGGCCGACAACCATGCCGCAGAACACCGTTCGAAAGCAGATCCATCTGGCCGCGCACTTCCCGGGCGTCAACAACACGACCGTGTGGGCGGATCCCGAATCGAAGAGCCAGATCGACTTCGAGTCCTTCCTGCACCTGGCCCGGACCGCAGAACGCGGACTGTTCGACTTCTTCTTCCTGGCCGAGGGACTGCGGCTGCGCGAACACCGCGGCCGCATCCACGATCTCGACGTCGTCGGCCGGCCCGACACCCTTACGGTTCTCGAGGCCCTCGCCGGTGCGACGACCCACCTCGGGCTCGCGGGCACGATCAACACCACCTTCAACGAGCCGTACGAACTGGCCAAGCAGTTCGCCACCCTCGACCATCTGTCCGACGGCCGCGCCGCGTGGAACCTCGTCACCTCCTCCGACGCCTTCACCGGCGAGAACTTCCGGCGTGGCGGCTATCTCGACCACTCGCAGCGCTACGTCCGCGCCCACGAGATCGTCGACGTCACCCGGCGGCTGTGGGACGGCTGGCGCCCCGGAGCACCGGTCGTCGACCGCGAAAACGGCATCTTCGCGGCGGATTCCGACATCGCTCCGTTCGACATCCACACCACGCAGTTCGACATCTCCGGGCGGTTCGAGGTGCCACGCAGCCCGCAGGGACACCCGGTGCTCCTGCAGGCCGGCGACTCGGACGAGGGCCGCGAATTCGGCGCCGCCAAGGCCGACGCCATCTTCACCGGCCACGGCACCCTCGAGGAGGGCCACGCCTTCTACGCCGACGTCAAGGGCCGCCTCGCGAAGTACGGGCGCAGCCACGCCGACCTGAAGATCCTTCCGGCCGCGACGTTCGTCCTCGGCGACTCCGCGGAGGACGCGGCCGAGCGAGCCCGCCACATCCGGCTGCAGCAGGTGAGCCCGCAGACCGCGATCGCGTTCCTCGAGCAGGTGTGGGGCCGCGACCTGTCCGGGTACGACCCCGAAGGGCCGCTGCCGGACGTCGAACCGGAGGACAACCTGAACATCACGCGCGGCCGCGTCCGCCACGCCAAGGATCCGCGCGCCGTCGCGCTGGCCTGGCGGGAGAAGGCCGAGGCCGAGAAGCTCAGCATCCGCGAACTGATCATCGAGGTCACCGCGCGGCAGCAGTTCGTCGGCACCCCCGATCACGTCGCCGCCGAGATCGACCGCTATGTGCAGACCGACGCGAGCGACGGCTTCATCCTGGTTCCGCACCTCACCCCCGGCGGCCTCGACGAATTCGTCGACAAGGTCGTGCCGCTGCTGCAGGAACGCGGCAGTTTCCGCACCGAATACGAGGGCACCACCCTGCGCAGTCACCTCGACCTGCGCCACCCGCACGAGATCGACGAAGGAGTTCAGGCATCGTGACCACCACACTCGACCGAGAGACGTTCACCGAGGACTGGCGGAGCTGGCACGCAGCCCGCGAGGAGGCGCTGCGCCGCCCGGACGGCTGGCTCAGCCTGACCGGGCTGTACTGGCTGGACACCGAGCCCACGATCCTCGACGAGGTGCCCGGATTGTGGCGGGTGGACGGCGAGCGCGTGCTCCTCGAATCCGACGGCGGAACCGAGGTGCACAAGCCGATCGAGGGCGCACCCGGTGTCCGGGTCGCGGCCGGCGACGGCTACGCCGAGATCATCCGCCGCACCGGCCGGTTCGCCGTCCGCATCCACGACCCGAAGTCGCCGGCTCTGACGGCCTTCACCGGAATCCCCGCGTACGAGCCTGCGCCGGAGTGGGTGCTGCAGGGCCGCTTCGAGGCCTTCGATCAGGTGCGGACCGTCACCACCGGCGCCGTGGTCGACGGCCTCGAGCACCACCACAGCGCGGCCGGGCTGATCCGCTTCACCCACGACGGCGCCGAGCACCGCCTCGTCGCCTTCGGCGACGGCTCGGGTCCGCTGCGCGTGCTGTTCACCGACGGAACCAGCGGCGTGACGACCTACCCGGCCGCGCGGATCCTCGAGGTCGCCGCGCCGACCGCCGACGGCTCGGTCACACTCGACTTCACCCGGGCAGCCAACCTGCCGTGCGCGTTCACCGACGCGGCGACGTGCCCCATCGCCCCGGCGGAGAACCGGCTGCCGTTCGCCGTCGAGGCCGGCGAACGCACTCCGCGCGACGAGGAGGCCCGGTGACGACCGCATCGAATCCGGTGCCGCTCTCGGTCCTCGACCTCTCCCCCGTCAGCGAGGGATCCACCACGGCGCAGGCGTTGCACAACACCGTCGACCTGGCCCGGAGGACGGAAGGGTGGGGGTACCGCCGGTATTGGGTGGCCGAGCACCACTTCGTCGCCGTCGCGTCGTCGTCGCCGGCCGTGCTGATCGGCGCAATCGCCGCCGCCACCAGCACCATCCGCGTCGGCGCCGCCGCGGTTCAGCTCGGTCACAACACCGCGGCCGGTGTGGTCGAGGCGTTCGGCACGCTGGACGCGCTGCATCCGGGCAGGATCGACCTGGGACTCGGCCGGTCGGGACAACGCCGGGCGGAGGCGCTCGCGGCCGCCCGGTCCGGGGCCGCCGAAGAGGAATCGCACCGCGCCACCGAGGTGCGCGACGGCCTGGTCATTCCGCCGCCGTACCAGCCCGGGCCGTTGCTGTCCTCGCCGCGCCTGGTCGCCGGGTTCGCCGCGTTGCAGCAGCCGGGGGCGCAGGCCCCGGACTTCGACGGGCAGGTGGACGACATCCTCGCTCTGCTGGACGGGACCTATCGCACCGAGGACGGGATCGAGCTGCACGCCAGCCCCGGCGAGGGCGCGGACGTCGAGCTGTGGGTCTTCGGGACCAGTGCGGGGCCGTCGGCGTCGCTGGCCGGACGGCTGGGTCTGCCGTTCGGTGCGAACTACCACGTCAGTCCCGGCACCACCGTCGAGGCGGTCGAGGCGTACCGCGCGGCGTTCCGCCCGTCCCGCTTCCTCGACCGACCGTACGTGGTGGTGTCCGCCGACGCGGTCGTCGCCGACGACGACGCCACCGCGCGTGACCTGGCGGCCACGTACGGGCACTGGACGCACAGCATCCGGTCCGGCCACGGGGCCGTCCCGTACCCGGACCCGGCCACGTCGGCACCGCTGAGCGACGAGGAGCGCAGCCTCGTCGACGACCGGCTGATCACCCAGTTCGTCGGCGCTCCCGCCACCGTGGCGGAGCGGCTCGAGTCGCTGCAGCGCGTTACCGGGGCGGACGAGCTCGTGGTCACGTCGGTGACGCACCGGCACGAGGACCGGCTGCGTTCGTACGAATTGCTGGCGCGCGAGTGGGGGCTCGCCGCGCTCCGCGCCGCATGACCCCGGTGGTGAACCCGCCCGGACGGCGGGTTCACCACCGAATCGAGCATTCCCGACCAATTGTGTAGGATATCGCCCATGGCACCCGAGACCGCAGCGACCGTCGTCGCCCGCTGGTGCCGTCGTCACGTCGATCTGGGCCGGACCTCCTCGGGCATCTGTACGGGCTGACCGCTCACAGCCCCTTCCGCCACGTCGCGCCGGAGTACCACCGGAGCGGCGCATTCTCCAGGAGAAAACCCTTGTCGCACAACGCTATCCGGACCATTCATCGCCCCCTGCGTATCGCCGTCGAGCTTGCCGGACCCGAGGGACCGCACTACTGGGCCGATCTGACCACCGGACGCGCCGACGAACCGGCGCTCGACCTGAGCGCCTCGCCGTCGAACGTGGTCCGGATCCGCGCCGCCGACCTGAGGGAGAGCGCGAAGCTCCGCGAACGGGCACGCTCCGAAGCCCGCGCCGACGGTCGCGATCCCGACAGCATCAGCGTCCTGGTCGATCTCGAGGTGCTCGTCGCCGAGGAGGCCCGCGGCGCCCGCAAGCAGTATGCGCTGCTCGACGGCCGTCGTCGCGCAGACACCCTGTCCTACATCGGCACCCCGCACGGCCTCGCCGGACTGATCGCCGACATCCACACCACCCGCGTGGCCGACGGCGTGACGATCCTCCCACTCGGTGCCGAGTTCACGATCGAGCACATCGTCGACGGCACCCTGCCGTGGCTCGAATCACGGGGGCTGGCAACGCCGTCGCCCGCTGTGGTGGAGGTCCTGCGCCGCTTCGGCACCGGGGACCGCGGGCTCATCCTGGCCTCCTGACCGTCGTTCGAGACGCGGGGCGAGAGTTTCTTCTCTCGCCCCGCCTTTCGTCGTCCGGTCCACGCGTCCCGCTCGGCAGGGGCGCCGGGCGCCGTCCGGCGCGGACCAGAATTGGAATCGGACCGATTTCAACCGTGGCCCGCGCTCCGCCCCGCCCTTAACCTCGCAACAATGTCCCTCGCATTCCATTGGTTTCTTCCCACCTACGGCGACAGCCGCCTGATCGTCGGCGGCGGCCACGGAACGCCCGCCGGGGCGGCCCGCGGTGATCGGCGCGCCACCGTCGGGTACCTGGCGTCGATCGCCCGCGCCGCCGAGGAGTTCGGATTCGCCGGCGCACTCACCCCTACCGGCGCATGGTGCGAGGACGCCTTCCTCACCACGGCAATGGTGGCGCGCGAATCCGAGCGACTCGCCTTCCTCGTGGCGTTCCGCCCGGGACTGATCAGCCCCACCCTCGCCGCGCAGATGGCGGCGACGTTCTCACTGCACGCCCCGGGGCGGATCCTGCTCAACGTGGTGGTGGGCGGCGAGGCCCACGAGCAGCGCGCGTACGGCGACCACCTCGGCAAGGACGAGCGGTACGCCCGAGCGGACGAGTTCCTCTCGATCGTCCGACGGTTGTGGGCCGGCGAGACCGTCACCCACTCCGGCACGCACCTGAACATCTCGGAAGCCGCGCTGGCCACGCTCCCGAGCCCTGTCCCCCCGTTGTACTTCGGTGGATCGTCCGCCGCGGCGGGCCCGGTGGCCGCCGAGCACGCCGACGTCTACCTCACCTGGGGTGAGCCGCCGGCGGCCGTCGCCGAAAAGATCGCATGGATCCGCGAACTCGCCTCCCGGCGCGGACGCACCATCCGGTTCGGCATCCGCCTGCACGTCATCACCCGGGACACCGCCGCCGATGCGTGGGCGCAGGCCGACCGGCTGATCGCGGCACTCGGCCCCGACACGGTGACCGCGGCACAGGCGGGTCTCGCACGCAGTGAGTCCGAAGGACAGCGCCGCATGCTCGCCCTGCACGAGAACAACCGGCGCAGCGGAGACTGGCGCGACGCCCGTAACCTGGAGGTGGCGCCGAACCTGTGGACCGGGGTGGGTCTCGTGCGCGGCGGGGCCGGGACGGCGCTGGTCGGCAGCCATACCGAAGTCGCCGACCGGATCGCCGAATACGCCGCGCTGGGCATCGACGAGTTCGTCCTCTCGGGATACCCGCACCTCGAGGAGCTGTACTGGTTCGGCGAGGGGGTGCTACCGGTCCTGCGGGAACGCGGACTGTTCACCGGCGGTGCCGGCGGCGCCGTATCCGGAAGCGTTCCCTTCCTTCCCGCCGGGGTCCGCTGAGATGGGCACTGCCGAGGTCACATCCGGGATCGTCGACGGCGACCACGCGCTCGAGACGGCCACGGTGCTGGGCCGGCGATTCGCCGAGAACGCCACGCTCCGCGACGCGAACCGCGAACTGCCGCACACCCAGATCCGCGAGTTCGCCGGATCGGGCCTCGGCGCGGTGACGGTGCCCCGCGCGTACGGCGGGCTCGACGTGCCCACCGAGACGCTCGTGGAGATCTTCCGGCTCCTCGCCGAGGCAGATCCGAGTATCGCGCAGATCCCCCAGTCCCATTTCACCTTCCTCGAACTGCTCCGGTCGCAGGGAACCCCGGATCAGCAGGAGTTCTTCTACGGTGAGGTGCGGTCCGGAGCCCTGTTCGCGAACGCGCAGAGCGAACGGGGCCCCCATCCCGTCGACGTGGACACCACGGTGCTCGTCCCGTCCGGTGCGGGTTTCACGCTCTCGGGCCGCAAGTTCTACAGCACGGGCGCCCTGTTCGCGGACTGGATCGCCGTGCGCGCCAGTGTGGTCGGCGACGGCGGCACCCCGGGCCGCGGCACTCCGAAGGCCGTGGCGTTCGTGCCCCGCGACGCCGCCGGGCTCACCGTCGTCGACGACTGGGACGGCATGGGGCAGCGCACCACCGCCAGTGGCACCGTCACCCTCGACGGCGTGACGGTGCCCGCCTCGTCGATCGTCCCGTACTCGGGGTTGTTCGACGGGCCCACCACCTACGGGGCACAGGCACAGATCCTGCACGCCGCGATCGACGTGGGGATTGCGACCGGCGCCCTGCGCGAGGCGGTCGTGCAGGCCGGCCGCGCCCGTCCCCACTTCGAGGCGGGAGTCGACCGCGCGGTGGACGATCCGCTACTGGCTCACCTCGCCGGCGAGGTGACGGTCACGGTGCGGGCGGCCCAGGCCCTGCTGACCGTCGCGGCCCGCGCGGTGGACTCCGCGCGCGCCGACCTCGACGCCGACACCGCCGCGGCGGCATCGATCGACGTCGCCACCGCGAAGGTCGCGGCGACCCGCGCCGCGCTCGACGCCGCGAACGCGGTGTTCGAACTGGGCGGCACCCGAAGCGCATCCGGCGCGGCCAACCTGTCCCGCTACTGGCGCGACGCACGCACCCACACCCTGCACGACGCGACGCGCTGGAAGCTGCAGCACATCGGCCGTTGGACGCTGGACGGGACATCTCCACCGCGGCACGGGGTGATCTGAGACGACCGCACGCCCGTTCCCCGGCGCCAGTATTGAACTCTGGCCGATCGCAACCGGTGCCATCGCGGGCCCGATTGTCCATCGTTGTGTCGACATCGACGCCACACCGAGGAGCATGACAGGTGAGCAGTTCAACGATCCAGACGCCGGCCGTGACCGACGACGAACTCCGGGAGCGCTTCCGGCCGACCTTCGACCGGATCGCCGAGGGAGCCGTCCAGCGCGAGCACGAGCGCCGGCTGCCGTTCCACGAGGTGCAGTGGCTGCGGGAGGCCCGTTTCGGCGCCCTGCGGGTACCGGTCGAGTTCGGCGGCTTCGGTGCCACGGTCCGTCAGCTGTTCGACCTGCTGATCGACCTCGCTGCCGCCGAGTCGAACCTGCCACAGGCGCTGCGCGTGCACTGGAGCTTCGTCGAGGACCAGCGGCTCGCGGGTGACGAACGCGCCCGGCACTGGCTCGCGGCCACCGCGGACGGCACGCTCGTCGGCAACGCCATCACCGAACCGGGGGTCGGTGCCGCCGACCGCTACCGCACGACCCTCACCCGCAAGGGCGGCGACTGGGCCCTCGACGGAATCAAGTACTACAGCACCGGAAGCCTGTACGCCGACCACATCCTCGTCGCCGCGGACCGCGACGGCGAGCGGGTCTCGGTACTGGTGGACGCGCGGCAGGAGGGCGTCGAGCAGACCGACGACTGGGACGGTTTCGGCCAGCGGCTCACCGCGAGCGGTACCACCACCTTCACGGGAGTCGTGGTGCCGGAGGACCGCATCCTCGGGCCCGGCTACGGCGCCCCGGGCCGCACCTACGCGACCGCCTACCTGCAGCTGGTGCAGCTCGCGGTGCTCGCCGGCATCGCCCGGCGCGCCGAGGCCGACGCCGTCGACTGGGTTCGGGCGCGCACCCGCACGTTCACCCACGCCGTGGCCGACCTGCCACGGCACGACCCGCTGGTCCAGCAGGTGATCGGGAAGCTGTCGGCCGCGGCCTTCGGTGCCCGCGCCGCCGTGCTCGCCGTCGCCGACGACCTCGACGTCCTTCTCGACGCGGGCGCCGACGACCCCGAACTGCTCGACCGCGCCGAGGCTTCCGCCGCCCGCGCCCAGTCGGTGGTGATCGGGCTCGTCCTCGACGCGACGGCGCAGCTGTTCGAGGTCGGCGGCGCATCCATCACCTCGTCGGAGGCGGCGCTGGACCGGCACTGGCGCAACGCACGGACCGTCGCGGCGCACAACCCGCTGATCTACAAGCAGCAGGCCGTCGGCGCCCATGTGCTCAACGGAGATCCGCTCCCCTACGCGTGGAGCGCGGGCCGTCGCCCCGGAGTCATCGCGTGACCCGGCACATCCGCTTCAACGCGTTCGACATGAACTGCGTGGCCCACCAGTCCCCCGGACTGTGGCGCCACCCCGCGGACCGGTCGCATCGCTACACCGACCTCGGGTACTGGACCGAACTTGCCCGGCTCCTCGAACGCGGCCTGTTCGACGGCCTGTTCATCGCCGACGTGCTCGGCACGTACGACGTCTACGGCGGCACCGACGAGGCGGCGCTGCGGCAGGGGGCGCAGGTCCCGGTGGCCGATCCGCTCCTGCTCGTCTCCGCGATGGCCGCGGCGACCGAGCATCTCGGCTTCGGCATCACCACCGGAACAGGATTCGAGCATCCTTACCCGTTCGCGCGGCGGCTCTCGACCCTCGACCACCTCACCCGCGGCCGCATCGGATGGAACGTCGTCACCGGATACCTGCCGTCCGCGGCCCGCAACTTCGGCGAGGCCGACCAGCTCGATCACGACACCCGCTACGACCACGCCGACGAGTACCTCGAGGTGCTCTACAAGCTGTGGGAGGGCTCCTGGGAGGACGACGCCGTCGTCCGGGACGCCGAGCGCGGCCTCTACATCGACCCGGAGAAGGTGCACCACATCGGGCATCGCGGTGCGCATTTCACGGTGCCCGGCATTCACCTGTCCGAACCGTCACCGCAGCGGTCCCCGGTGATCTATCAGGCCGGGGCGTCGCCGCGCGGCGTGCGCTTCGCGGCGGAGAACGCGGAGGCGATCTTCGTCGGGCCGCCGTCCAAGCGGGTCCTGCGCGACACCGTGGCCCGCATCCGGGCCGCGCTCGTCGACGCCGGCCGCGATCCGTACTCCGCGCGGATCTACGCCCTCGCCACGATCGTCACGGACGCCACCGACGAGGCGGCCGCGGCCAAACACGAGGAGTACAAGCGGTACGCCAGCCTCGAGGGCGCGCTGGTGTTCACCTCCGGCTGGATGGGTATCGACCTGTCCCGCTACGACCTCGACGAGCCGATCGGCAACGTCGAGAGCAACGCCATCCGCTCCGCGGTCGCGGCGTTCCAGGAGGCCGACGACGACGGCCGCGAATGGCGCGTCCGCGACATCGCCGAGTGGGCGAGCATCGGCGGACTGGGCCCCCGCTTCGTCGGCTCCGGCGAGTCCGTCGCCACCCGGTTGCAGGAGTGGGTGGCCGAAACCGACGTCGACGGGTTCAACCTCGCCTATGCCGTCACGCCCGGCTCGTTCGAGGACGTGATCACCCACGTCGTCCCCGTCCTCCAGGAGCGCGGTGCCTACCCGACGACCTACACCGAGGGAACGCTGCGCCACAAGCTCTTCGGCAAGGGCGACCGCCTCCCCGACGAGCATCGGGGCGCCCGCTACCGGCTCGGCGCGCCCCTCTCGACCGTGACCGACCGCCACCGCGCCTACGTCGGCTGATCCATCACCGCCCACCACGAGGAGATTCCATGACCACCACTCGACGTTCCGTCGCCGTCGTCGGCGCCGGACTGGCCGGGACCACGGCCGCGCTCGGCTTCCTCGATGCCGGATTCGACGTCACCGTCCTCAGCGATCGGGATCGCGAGTCGCTGCGCAACGACGTGCCGGCGACCGGAACGGCCGTCTACTTCGGCAAGTCCCGCGAGTCCGACGCCCGGATCATCGAGGATCTGTACGCCGACGGACCCCATTCGACCGGCATGAGCACGCGCCTGTACTCGGGCGACGGCGACACCCGCGCCGAGGTCCTCGAGTTCGACCCGGATTTCCGGTACGTCGCGCAGGGCGTCGACGTCCGGCTGCGGGCGGACGACCGGCTGGGCCGTTTCCTCGACCGGGGTGGCCGGTTCGAGGTGCGCGCGGTGACGCCGGAGAGTCTCGATGCGATCGCCGCCGAGCACGACCTGACGCTCGTCGCGACCGGCAAGGGCGGCCTGTCGTCGCTGTTTCCCGTCGACGCCGAGCGCACCGTCTACCGCGAGCCCCAGCGCACCCTGCTGCTGGTGACGCTCCGGGGACTCGGGCACGGCCCGGACACGTGGGGTTACCGCTCCGAGGCGGGGGGCGCCCACAACCTGTTCAACCTGCACACCGAGTACGGCGAGGCCTGGCTCGGCCCGTACCTGCACAAGGACGCGGGTCCGACGTGGAGCTTCCTCGGCTTCGCCAAGCCGGGCAGCCCGTGGGTCGAGCGGTTCGAGGCGGTCACCGACGTCCACAGCGCGCGTCGCACCGTCGTCGAGCTGTACCGCGACTACTTCCCGCAGGACGCCCCCGAGGTGGAGAAGCTCGAGGTCATCGAGGCCGATCCGCACTCGTGGCTGCGCGGGGCCGTCACCCCGACGGTGCGGCGGGCGGTGGGCCGCACGGCCGGGGGCCACGTCGTCGCCGCGATCGGCGACACCGCCATCGCGTTCGACCCCATCGCCGGCCAGGGCGCACAGAACACCGTGGTGCAGGTGGCGGCGCTGGTCGAGGCGGCACGCGGCCACGAGGGCGAGTTCACCGCCGGCTGGCTCACGGAGCAGTTCGAAAAGCACTGGGACGCCCGCGGTCACGCCGCCGCGGAGGTGACCCGGTTGTTCCTCGGCGATCCGAAGTACGCCGTGCACGCGGAGTTGCTCTTCCCCGCGGCGACCGTGAGTGAGCCGGTGGCCGCCGCGCTGTTCGGGTTCCTGTCCGAACCCGGCACGCTGCTCGGCATCGGCACCCGCGACGACGTGCTGGCGTTCATCACCGCGCATGCCGGCGAGCCGGCCGAGGACGTGCTGGCGCGGTTCCAGCCGAGCGGCGGCTTCAGCGCGTCGCCGCTCGCCGGCGCCGCGGTCCAGCCCGCCTGACGACGACCCGGTCCCGACCGTCGCGACCGCTCGCGACGGTTGGGATCGGGTTGATTCCAACGATTGGGTGCGGCGGGTGCGGACGCTTGAATTGGTGCCCATGTCGACCGAACACATCACCCCCGAGATCAAATTCGCCTACTGGGTGCCCAACGTCAGCGGCGGCCTGGTCACCTCGAACATCGAACAGCGCACCAGCTGGGACTACGACTACAACGTCCGGCTCGCCCGCACCGCCGAGAACAACGGCTTCGAGTACGCACTCAGCCAGGTGCGGTACGAGGCCAGCTACGGCGCGGAGTTCCAGCACGAGTCCACCAGCTTCTCCCTCGCTCTCCTGCTGGCCACCGAGCGCCTGAAGGTGATCGCCGCCGTCCATCCCGGACTGTGGCAGCCGGCGGTGCTCGCCAAACTGGGTGCCACCGCCGACCAGCTCTCCAGCGGCCGGTTCGCCGTCAACGTCGTCAGCGGCTGGTTCAAGGACGAGTTCACCCACCTCGGCGAGCCGTGGCTCGAGCACGACGAACGCTACCGCCGCAGTGCCGAGTTCCTGCAGGTGCTGCGCAGGATCTGGACCGAGGACGATGTCGACTTCCGCGGCGACTTCTACCGCATCCACGACTTCACCCTCAAGCCCAAGCCCGCCAACACGCCCGAGCGGCCCAATCCCGAACTGTTCCAGGGCGGTAACTCCACTGCCGCGATCGCCAACGGTGGCCGCTACGCGGACTGGTACTTCAGCAACGGCAAAGACTACGACGGCATCAGCGACCAGATCGCCGACCTGCGCGCCGTCGCCCGCGAGCACCAGCGCGAGGTAAAGGTCGGCCTCAACGGGTTCATCATCGCCCGCGACACCGAGAAGGAAGCGCGCGACACGCTCCGCGAGATCATCGAGAAGGCGAACCGCCCGGCGGTCGAGGGCTTCCACAGCGCCGTGCAGCAGGCCGGCGCGTCCACCGGGGACAAGAAGGGTATGTGGGCCGACTCGACATTCGAGGACCTGGTCCAGTACAACGACGGCTTCCGCACCCAGCTCATCGGCACGCCTGAGCAGATCGCCCATCGCATCGTCGAATACCGCCGGCGCGGGGTCGATCTCATCCTGTCCGGCTTCCTCCATTTCCAGGAGGAGATCGAGTACTTCGGCGAGAAGGTGCTGCCGCTCGTGCGCGAACTCGAGGCCGCCGATCAGGACGACCGCGAGCCCGTGGTCGTCTGACCCGGCCCGATCACCGCCACGCGGATCGCAGGACAGGCGCCCAGCGCTCGGCGTAGTCCGCGATCCGCGTGTCGGTGGTGTAGGTGGAGTCGAGCAGGCACAGACCCGGCGCCGGGGTGGTGGCGCCGAGTTCGACGAGCACCGGCTCGAGCAGCAGGTCCGGGGCCATGGCGTGGGCCGGGCCGGCGCCGAGCATGAGCGGCACGGCGGTGACGTCGCGCAGGCCGTCGCCGGTGGCGAACTGGTCGAGGAACAGCTTGAGGATGCCGGTGTAGGTGGCCTTGAACGTGGGGCTGGCGACGACCACGAGGTCCGAGGCGGCGACGGTGTCCACCGCCGCCTTGACGGCGTCGTCGCCCCAGCCGAGCAGGCCGGGTCCGAGGGTGATCACGTCGACGACGTGGTCCGGTGCGGAGCCGGTGAGTTCGGTGGCCAGGAGGGTGGCGGCGTCGAGGGTGCGGGAGCCGGGCCTGGGGTTGCCGGCGACGACGGTGGTCTTCACGCAGGGGCCTTTCCACATACATTCGGGATATCCCGGCGCGGTGCGCTGCCGGGAGGTTCTGGTCGGACCGCGCTCACCATGTGCACAGCTCTATCACCGCGTAGGTGGTGGCGACGTCCGGCCACCGGACCTCGGCGAACAGCCGCCGCAGTAGACCTTGCCTCTCGCACTCCGATTCGCGTGCGGCCGCCGAAGGGCGACCTGTGGGGAGGTCGTCGTGCCCGGGCGTCATGCGCACCGCCTCGTCAGCAGTTCCGTGATGTGAACGGCCGGGTGCGGGTCGAAGCGGTATCCGCTGCCGCGGACCGTGGAGATGATGCTGCCGAACTGCTGCAATTTGGTCCTGATCCGGGAGACGTGGACATCGACGTTCCGGCCGCGACTGTCCACCTCCCGCACCCCGGTGCCGAGGTCGCGCAGGACGGCCCGGGACACCACGGTCCTCGGGTTGCGGACGAGATAGGCGAGGATCTCGAACTCGCTGTGGCTGAGCAGCACTCGCCGGCCGTCGAGCAGGACGTCGCGGGCGGGAAGGTCGATGATCAACGGGATGGGGGTCGGGCTGAGCACTGTATGGGTGCTCACGCCCGGAACCAGATCGTGGGCGGCCTCGCGAAGGGCGTCGGCGAGCGCCGCCAGGTCACGCGAGGAGTGTGTTCCGATGTCGGGCAGCCGCAGGACGAGAACGAGTTCGGCACCGGCGGCGGTGACTACGTCATTGCGAGTGGCGAGGATTTCCATGTGAGGCTCCGGTCGAGGAGGGGATCCGACGAGCTGACGGGCGATGCGGTGCGGCGACAGCTCGGACACTCGTTCCGGAGACTCGGCAGGCGACTCATGATTCACTCCTCCAATGCGACGGGGCGGTGGTAGGCGCCCTCGTGGTAGAGCAACGGAATACTCTTGCCCTCCGCCGGATTCGGGTCCTCGTGCGCACGAACCACGACACCGACGACCAGAGTGCTGTCACCGAGCGGAATCAACCGGTCGACGACAACCCGGAGCCAGACCGGCGTGCCGTGCAGGACGGGTTCACCGGATTCGATTCGGGTCCAGAGTGACTCGTCGGAGAACCGCTCCGCCGCGCTGCGCGCGAAGCGCTGCGCGAGATGCTGCTGATGGTCGCCCAACAGGTGGATCACCAACGACTCGGCCGAGCGGACGGCGTCGATGCTCGACGACGTGTCGGTGATGTTGAACGAGACCAGCGGCGGATCGAGGGAGAGCGAAGCGAAGGACGTCGCAGTGAACCCGACCGGGCCGGAGCCGGATTCGAGAGTGACGATCGTGACCCCGGCGGGGTGCCGCCGAAGGGCCGAGCGGTATTCGTCGCCACGGACGCCCGGAGCGTGCTCCGATGCGGCGGTGGCGGAGTATTCGAGGGCATTCGACATCGACAGGGACATAGCCGTTCCTTGAAGGAGGTACATACCGAGACGGAGGGAGGAGTCGGGAAGACACGTACTCAGGTCAGGAGGCACAGAGACACGAGCGGGTGCGGCACAGGTCCACGTGCCTGCGGCTCCACGCTGTTTCGGTCATAGTGCTCGATCCTCACCTGTCTGCAGTCGATCGTGGCCGTCCCCGACGGTCTTCGTCGGGGCACAGCCGAGGCGGTGCCGGGGTTGCCGGCGCCCCTAGCTCGTCGGGAAACCCCTTTCGCGCAACGCGTCTCGAAGTCGGCGGCGCGATCCCAGGGTACCCGGATCCGTCAGTCGTGCCACGATTCGCCCGGTCCAGCTGCCCGGCAGGCCCTGTCCACGGTAGAAGTCCTCGGCGCGGGTGTCGTACCGGACGATACCCGCGTCCTGCGCCTCGAGTCGGTAACGGTCCCGGTGGCACACCACGTCGAATCCGAGGCGCGGCTTGACCTCGGCCCGCTCCGCGGGATCAGGGAAGCCGACCGAGAGGCCGACGACCGGGAAGACCCGCTGCGGCAGCTCCAGGACGTCGGCGACGCGCTCGGGCTCGTTGCGGATGCCACCGATGTACACGGTGCCCAGGCCGACCGATTCCGCCGCGACCACGGCATTCTGCGCGGCCAGGGCCGCGTCGACCACGCCGAGCAGGGTGCCCTCGGCGAAGTCCGCGTTGACGAGTTCTCGGCCGTGGACCGTAGCGATGCGCTCCGAGCGGGCGAAGTCTGCGAGCCAGACCAGGAAGAGCGGCGCGTGGCGGACCGCATCCTGATCGCCCGCAAGGGTGGCGAGCGCATCGATCCGCTCGCGGTCGGTGACGGCGACGACGGACCACAGCTGCAGATTGCTCGAGCTGGCCGCGGACGACGCGGCGGCGACGACGGCGCGCAGATGATCCTCGGGGACGGGACGGTCGAGGAACCGGCGCACCGACCGGTGCGCCAGCTGAGTCGCCAGCACCGCGTTCCAGGGACCGGTCGTGTCGGCAGCACCGAAGCGTCGCTCGAGAGCACCGCGTCGTTCGAGAGCACCGCGTCGTTCGAGAGCATCGGAGCGAGCGACCACCCGATCCGCGCCGGCGCCGGGGTTCGCTGTGAGTGGGTGAGACGTGGTCACGAGTGGAGCCCTTCTGGCCGGTTCCCGGCCGGTCGACGGATCGCTATCGGCTGCCCACCGGCGAATCGGCGGTGAACCCTCTGGCGCGCTCGGTGTCGGATTCGCTCCACAGCGTCGTCGGCGGTACCTCCGCGCGCACCAGCGGCACGACCTCCTCGGCGAATCGACGCAGGGTGTCCTTCTGGCGTTCGAAGTCGAGCACGTGGTTGACGGATACGGATTGGAGGACGTGGCCGAAGCACTCGTGGTAGTCGAGGATCTTCTCGGCCACGCGATCCGGCGAACCGACCAGGGCCGGACCCCGCTCGACCGCCTCCTCGATCGTGCGGAAGCTGGTGGTCTTGCCGACGGCGCCCGGATCATGTTTCCTCTTGTCGGCCTGGCGTACCGCACCTTCGTAGATGGGCCGGTACTCCTCGATCGCCTTCTCCGTGGTGTCCGCGAGGAACAACCCGCCCGAACCCGATCCGACGTAGGCCTTCGCCGGGTCGTGACCGTGTGCGGCGTAGTGCTCGCGGTATCGATCGATCAGGACCTTGTAGTTCTCCCGGGGCTGCAGGGCGTTGGCCGTCACGATCGGGTCTCCCCACTTCGCCGCCAGGTCCACTGCCCGCGCCGACGTGGCGGATCCGTGCCAGATGCGGAACGGCCCGTCGAACGGGCGGGGCAGCGTCGTGACATCGGCGAGTGCCGCTCGGTACTCACCCGACCAGTCGACGTGTTCCTCCCGCAGCAGCCGGCGCAGCAGTTCGTAGTTCTCGGTGAGGTAGTCGTACTGTTTGCCGATGTCGAGGCCGAACAGGGGGTACTGGAGCACCTCGTTGCCCTTGCCGATGACGATCTCGAGGCGGCCCCGGCTCAGCTGATCGACGGTGCACAGATCCTCGGCGACGCGCACGGGATCGAGCACCGACAGCACGGTCACACCCGTGGACAACAGGATCCGCTCGGTGGCCTGTGCGATGGCACCGAGGACGACGATCGGGCTGGACGAGAGCACGTCGCCGGCATGACGTTCGCCGACCGAGTAACTGTCGATGCCGAGCTGCTCGGCGAGCACGGCCATCTCGACGACGCGGTTCAGGCGCTCCGCGGGAGCGACGACGTCGCCGGTGACCGGATGCGGCGGGTTGAAGATGATGTCGAGGATCTGGAAGCGCACGAACTACAGAGTCTGCCGTCCCGGTGGGCGTCCGCGAAGGGTTGTCCTCGAGGTGATCGGAACCGTTGCGCCCGGCCGGACACGTCGCCGTCTCGGCATCGGCGTCACGGTAGCCGTGCACCGGGGTGCGGACCAGGATTGCGATCGTCGTGATCCGAAATCGGTGCAGGTCGGACCCGCCCGAAAGGGCGTGGGTTGTCCGAGACCCGTCCACTGGATAGCGTGACCGTCCGGCAGCACCGAGGGCGGATTCCCGCCACGAACGGGCCGCGCCCGCGGCCCATCGGAGGAAAGATGGTCGGCACCAGTCACGCGCAGGTCGTGATCGCACGCGTCGTGGGCACGCACGCCCCGGCGTGTTGTTGTCGCTGACAGCCGTCCCACCGGACGCACCCGCGTCTCCCGATACTGACATCTCCTCCGGCCGCCGGTGCCGCGTTGCCCGTTTCCCGGGCACCCGGCGCTCGACGTGGCCCGAAAGGACTCCCTGCGATGCCTCCCTCGACCACCCTGCCCGTCGTCGACCTCACAGGCCTCGACGGCGATGCCGCCACCCGGGCCGCCCTGCTCGACCGGCTGCGCCGGGTCACGCACGAGGTCGGCTTCTTCCACCTGGCCGGCCACGGCATCGACCCGGCCCTCGCCGACCGGCTGATCGCGGCGGCACGCGCGTTCTTCGCCCTGCCCGACCCCGTGAAGCTGGAGATCGAGAACTCCCACTCGCCTCATTTCCGCGGCTACACCCGCGTCGGGGGTGAACGAACCCAGGGATATGTGGACTGGCGCGAGCAACTCGACATCGGCCCCGAACGGGCTCCGGTGGCACAGTTCGACCCCCAGCGGCCGTGGGAGGTGCTGCACGGTCCGAACCTGTGGCCGAGCCGGGTGCCGCAGCTGCGGACGCTCGCGCTGCAGTGGATCGAGCAGGCCGGCGCGGTCGGCCGTCGACTCCTCCGGGCATGGTCCGAATCCCTCTCCGCACCAGCCGATTTCTTCGACGGCGCGTTCGCGGACCCCGATCCGCTGCTGAAGATCGTACGGTACCCGGGCCACGACCGATCGATCACCGGACAGGGTGTGGGCAGTCACAAGGACGTGGGAGTTCTCACGCTGCTCTATCCGGAACCCGGAAGCACCGGCTTCCAGGTGGAGATCGACGGCACCTGGGTCGACGTCGAACCCCTGCCCGGACACTTCGTCGTCAACATCGGCGAACTCCTCGAACTGGCCACCGGCGGCTACCTGAAGGCGACGACGCACCGGGTCCTTCCGCCGGCTCCCGGCACCGACCGGGTATCCCTGCCGTTCTTCCTCAATCCCGCACTGGATCAGGCGTTGCCGCATGTGCCGCTGCCCGGCGCACTCGCCGCCGAGGCCCGCGGGGTGGGTGCGGACGAGCACGGTGACGCCCTGCACGCCGTGTACGGGCTCAACGCGCTCAAGTCACGGCTGCGGGCACACCCCAACGTCACCGAGCGCCATCACGCCGACCTCTCGAACTCCCCCCTCCTCGCCGGCCGGCCCGGCGATCTCGACGAAAGCGAACACTCCGAATGACTCTGCGCCGCACCCTGTCCGTGGTCTCCGCCGTCGCCCTGGCCACCGGGCTGGCCGCCTGCTCCGCCTCCGGGACCGGTGAGGACACGCTCGTGATCTCCGCCTCCGCGACACCGCACGTCGAAATCCTGGAACACGTGCGGCAATCCGGTGCGCTCGGCGACGTCGTCCTCGACATCAAGCCCGTGACCGGCGAGGTGGACCCGAACGAGTTGCTCGAAGCCGGTGACGTCGACGCCAACTTCTTCCAGCACCACCCGTACCTCGCCGACTGGCAGCAGCAGAAGGGCGTGGACAACCTCGAGTCGGTCGCCGCCGTACACCTCGAACCGCTCGGCCTGTACTCGAACAAGATCGCCGCGGTCGCGGACCTGAAGGACGGCGACACGATCGCGCTGCCGAAGGACACGACCAATTTCGCGCGTGCGCTCTACCTCCTGGAGTCGGCGGGCCTGCTCGAACTCGACAAGCCGCTGTCCGAAGCGGACATCGCGACGGTCACTGCCGCGAACATCGTCTCGAATCCGAAGAACCTGAGGTTCGTCGAGCTCGAACGCGCGCAGCTCGCGCGCACCGTCGACGATCCGGCGATCACGGCCTCGGTCGTCAACTCGAACTACGCGCTCGAAGCGGGGCTCAACCCCGCGGACGACAGCATCGTGCGGGAATCCGTCGACAACAACCCGTTCGAGAACATCCTCGTGGTGCGATCGGAGGATGCGTCCGATCCCGCCGTCACCGCCCTCGCGGACGCCCTCGAGTCGCCCGAGGTCGCCGCCTGGATCGCCGAGAACTACGACGGCGCGGTCGTACCCGTCCACGAGGTCGGCGCGTGATCGTCGTCGACGGACTCACCAAGTCGTACCCGGCAACGGGCGGCACCGGCACGATCGACGCACTCCGCGGAATCGACCTGAGGATCGACGAGGGAGAGGTCTTCGGCATCGTCGGCCCCAGCGGTTCCGGCAAGTCCACGCTGCTGCGGTGCCTGAACCTGCTGGAACGCCCCACGAGCGGACGCATCCTCCTGCGCGGCGAGGACCTCTCGCACCTGTCCGAAGGCCGGCTGCGCGCGTCCCGTCGCCGCATCGGCACCGTGTTCCAGCAGTTCAACCTCCTGCACTCCCGCACCGTCCGCGCGAACGTCGAGTTTCCGCTCGAGGTCGCCGGCGTACGGAGGACGGAGCGACGGGACCGGGCCGAGACGTTGCTCGAGCTGGTCGGGCTCACCGACAAGCGGGACGCCTTCCCCTCGCAGTTGTCCGGCGGGCAGCAGCAGCGCGTCGGCGTCGCGCGCGCACTCGCCGCCGAGCCCGACGTCCTGCTGTGCGACGAGGCGACCAGTGCCCTCGACCCGGCCACCACGGAGCAGGTGCTCGATCTGATCGCGACCGTCAACCGGACCCTCGGCGTCACCATCGTCGTCGTCACCCACGAGCTGTCCGTGGTGCGCCGGATCTGCACGTCCGCGGCGCTGCTGGACGGGGGCCGCATCGTCGAATCCGGTCCCGTGGCCGATCTCGTGGCCGACCCCCTCTCCCGCCTCGGTGATGCGCTGCTGCCGGCGGGCGTCGGCGAGCAGAACGGGGACGTGACCGCGCTCGTCACCGCCCGCGGCTCTGCCGTCGCCACGCCGTGGCTGTCCCGGCTCTCCCGCGACGTCGGGGTCGACGTCGCGGTCGTCGGTGGCCGGGTCGACCGTGTCGCCGGTACCGACATCGGCAAGCTGCACGTGCGTTTCGACGGCGACGTGGATCGCGACGCGGTGGACCGATTCTTCGCCGCCCTGCCCGACGTCACCGTCGCGTGGACGACCGGCGTCGTGGCGAGGGTCGGGGCATGAACAAACTCAGCTGGTACGACGCCCTGCCCGAGGTGTGGGCCGCCACGCTCGACACCCTCTACATGGTGGGCGTCGCCTTCCTCCTCACCGTCGTGGGCGGGGTGCTCGTGGGTGTTCTGCTGCACGTGACCGCGCCGGACGGGCTGCGCCCGATCCGCACGCTGTATCTCGTGGTCGGGGCCGTGGTCAACGTGTTCCGTTCGCTGCCGTTCCTGGTCCTGCTGATCGCGCTGATCGGTGTGACCCGTCTGGTGGTCGGGACTGCGATCGGGCCGACCGCCGCGCTCGTCCCCTTGACGATCGGCGCGATCCCGTTCTTTGCCCGCATCGTCGAGAGCGCGCTGCGAGAGGTTCCGCGTGGGCGGGTGGACGCGGCCCGGGCCATGGGGGCCTCGAACCGGCAGATCGTCACCAAAGTACTTCTTCCCGAATCGCTTTCGTCTCTGATCTCCGGTGCCACCCTCACCGCGGTTCTGCTGGTCGGCTACTCCGCGATGGCCGGGGTCGTCGGTGGCGGCGGGCTCGGCGACTTCGCCATCGTCTACGGGTACCAGCGCTTCAACACCCCGGTCCTGATGGTCGCGGTGGTGGTGTTGATCGTGCTCGTGCAGGCGCTGCAGACCGTGGGAGACGTCGCGGTGCGGGCGCTCGCACACCGGCGATGAAGTTCGCTTCGCGGCGGCGCGGCCGTGCCTACCGCGGCCCTGTCTCATATCGAATCGATATGAGGTGATGCCGAAACACCGTCTATCCGCGACGCACGCCACCCGCCAGGGTGGAGACCATGGCCACTTCTCTCCAGACGCTCTCGGCCCCGGCCGCGGTACGCCTGCGCGCTCCGCTTCCGGGACTCGCCGTCTGTGCTGCGGCGGCAGCGGCGGCCCTCGTCGCCGCCCGGCTCGCCGGGGGCATCAGCCCCCTGCTGATCGCCATCGTCCTCGGCGCACTCCTGGCCAACACGACCTCGCTCCCGGCGTCCACCGAACCCGGCCTGGCCGTGGCCTCGCGCCGGTTGCTCCGGATCGGGGTCGCCCTCCTCGGTCTGCAACTCCTCGTCACCGACGTGCTCGCCCTCGGCTGGGGCGTGCTCGGCCTCGTCGTGGCCGTGGTGGTCGGCGGCATCGCCGGAACGATGGCACTGGGCAGGATCCTCGGGCTCGACTGGACCCAGCGCCTGCTCGTCGCCTGCGGCTTCTCGATCTGCGGCGCCGCCGCCGTCGCCGCGGTGGACGGGGTCGTCGACGCCCGCAAGCAGCACGTGGTCACCGCCGTCGCACTGGTGGTCGTCTTCGGCACCGCCATGATCCCCGGCCTGCCGCTCGCGGCCTCCGCGCTGGGACTCGACACCACCCAGGCCGGCATGTGGGCCGGCGCCGCGATCCACGAGGTGGCGCAGGTCGTCGCCGCGGGGGAAGCCGTGGACGCCGGCAACGCCGGGGCGCTGGGCGCGAGTGCCCTTGCGGTGGCCGTGACCGTGAAGCTCGCCCGGGTCGCGATGCTCGCGCCCGTGGTCGCCTGGATCGGCGCGGTGTCGCGCCGCCGCAATCGCGAGCAGACCGATGTGCGGCGCCCGCCGCTGGTGCCCCTGTTCCTGCTCGGCTTCCTCGGCTGCGTCGCCCTGCGCGCCACCGGCCTGCTCCCCGACCCGGCTCTGGACGTCGCCCGGCTCACGCAGACCGCGTTGCTCACGGCCGCCATGTTCGCGCTCGGCACCGGCGTACGTCTCGACGTCCTGCGGGGCGTGGGCTGGCGGCCCTTCGCCCTCGCCGCCGCGTCCACGGTGTGGGTCTCGACGATCGCCCTGACGGGAATCCTGCTGCTGGGATAGCAGATACGCTCCGCAGCCGCGCGCCGATCGGACACAGGCAACAGTCGTGCCGCGCGCGGATGACCGGAAGGTTCGCGGCTGGACGCGGTGGCCCGGAACGACGGCCCGGCCGAAACGGAGTTCGCCGGAAGCACTTCGGGCACCGACGGCCGCTGTTACCGTCGGAGGGATGACAGCGCCGGCGAAGGTGGGCTCCACGATCCGCGTCGCGATCGCCGCGACCCTGTCGGTCGCGCTGCTCGGCGCCTGCACGTCGGCCGGTGACGACCCGGCGGGACCCGCCGAGTGCGTCTCGGTTCCCAACGGCACCCCCCTGTCCGCCGCGCCGCCCGCCCCGGCCACCGGTGACCGGGACCTGGCCACCAACCCCGAGGTCGCCACCGGCTACCGCGACGACATGACGGCGGTGACGACCGCGTCGTACGCGGTGTCCACCGCCAACCCGGTCTCGACGGAGGCGGCGTGCAAGGTGCTGCGCGACGGCGGCACCGTTGCCGACGCGCTGGTCGTCGCGCAGACGGTGCTCGGGCTCGTGGAGCCCCAGTCGTCGGGGATCGGCGGCGGCGCCTTCCTGCTCTACTACGACGCGGAGTCCGGGCAGGTGCAGGCGTACGACGGCCGGGAGACGGCGCCGATGTCGGCCACCGAGAACTACCTGCGCTGGATCAGCGACACCGACCGCACCGCGCCCCGGCCCGACGCCCGGGCCAGCGGCCGCTCGATCGGGGTGCCCGGAGTGGTGCGCCTGCTCGAGGAGGTGCACCGCGAACACGGCGGCACGGAGTGGGCCCGGTTGTTCGACCCGGCCATTTCCCTCGCCGACGACGGGGTGGTGATCAGCGACCGGATGGCCGAGTCGATCGCCGACTCGGCGCCCGACCTCGCCGTCGACGACGAGGCGCGGGCGTACTTCCTGAACCCCGACGGCACGCCCAAGACCGCGGGCACCGTCCTGGTCAACCCGGCCATGGCGAAGACGCTCGGCGCCATCGCGTCCGACGGAGCCGACGCGTTCTACACCGGAGCCCTCGCTCAGGACATCGTCGACGCCACCGCCACCGCCACGGGGGGCCGCACCCCCGGGACGATGACCGTCGACGACCTCGCCGGCTACGAGGTGAAGACGCGCACCCCCGTGTGCACGCCCTACCGGGAGCACGAGATCTGCGGCATGCCGAACCCGTCCTCGGGAGGCATCGCCGTCGCGGCGACGATGGGCATTCTCGAGAACTTCGACGTGTCCGCGCTGGGACCGACCGAGGTCGACGAGAACGGGGGCGAGCCGACCGCCGACGCCGTGCACCTGATCTCCGAGGCCGAGCGGCTCGCGTACGCGGACCGCGACAAGTACGTGGCGGACTCGGACTTCGTTCCCCTGCCCGGCAACTCGCCGCAGACCCTGCTCGACGACAACTACCTGCGCGCACGGGCCGATCTCATCGACCCGGGCCGGAGCATGGGCACGGCACAGCCCGGCGACTTCGGGCCGGTGCCCCTGGGGGTTCCGGCGCAGGACCGCGAACACGGCACCAGTCACATCTCCATCGCGGACGAATACGGCAACGTGGCCTCGATGACCACGACGATCGAATCGGCGTTCGGCTCGTTCCACATGGTCGACGGCTTCCTTTTGAACAACCAGCTGACGGATTTCGCCGCCGAACCCGTGGACGAGGCCGGGGTCCCGGTAGCCAACCGCGTCGAACCGGGCAAGCGGCCGCGCAGTTCGATGGCACCGACCCTCGTGTTCGACCGCAACCCCGACGGCACCCGCGGCGACGTGCGCATCGTCGTCGGCTCGCCGGGTGGTTCAGTCATCATCCAGTTCGTGGTCAAGACCCTCGTCGGCATGCTCGACTGGGGTCTGGATCCCCAGCAGGCGGTGTCGGCGGTCGCCTTCGGCGCGGCCAACACGCCCGTCACCGGGGTCGGCGGTGAGCATCCGGCGATCGACGGCAGCGACGACGGGGCCCGCGATCCGCTGGTCGCCGAGTTGCGCGCACGAGGTCATCAGGTGGCGGTGCTCCCCCAGTCCAGCGGGCTCAGCGCGCTGCGGCGGGACGAGACCGGGTGGATCGGCGGCGCGGACCCCCGTCGAGAGGGCGCCGTGATGGGCGACACCACCGGATAACGATCCGGGGCGAAGGTCCGGGCGCCGAGTCACGACTGAATAACCACACGGGGTTTCGCCGATCTGCGGGAATAAGATCGACAACCATCGATCGCCGTCACGGCGGGTGGGAACGGATGGATCGGGGTACCGGGATGCGGATCGCGGACGTGCTGCGGAACAAGGGGCCGGTCGTGGCCACGGTGGATCCGGACCTCTCGGTCGAAGACATGATCGGCGAACTGGCCCGCAACAATGTGGGCGCCCTCGTCGTGATGGAGGGCGGCGCCGTGATCGGCATCGTCTCCGAACGCGACGTCGTGCGCCGGCTCCACCAGCACGGTCCCGCCCTGCTCGACGCCCGCGTCCGGGACATCATGAGCACGACGGTGTCCACCTGCCTGCCCACCGACACGGTGGACAGCCTCGCCGAGACCATGACCGAACGCCGGATCCGGCACCTGCCCGTCGTGGTGGACGGCCGCATGGTGGGGATCGTCAGCATCGGCGACGTCGTGAAGAGCCGGATCGACGAACTGCAGTGCGAACGCGACCAACTCGAGTCGTACATCGAGCACGGCTGAACCCGGGCACCAGATTTCAGCACCAGATTTCAGCGCCAGATTTCAGCGCCAGATTTCAGCGCCAGATTTCAGCGCCAGATTTCAGGGGGATTCTCCGGGTGATCCCGGATTCGCTCCAGCGTGCGCCGGGCGACAGTGGACCACATGGCGAAGCGTCCGGGACAGCGGTGGCGGCAGGCGACGGTGTGGCTGCACGTGGTCACGTCCGTGGGATGGATGAGCCAGGCCCTCGCGCTGCTCGTCCTGCTGACACTGAGCGGCACCGCGGTGGATCCCGCGGTGCGGGTGGCCGGAACGACGATGGCGCAGCACCTCGACAGCACGCTGCTCGCCCCGCTGGCCAACGCGTCGGCGTTCACGGGCTTCCTGCTCGCGGCGGCGACGCCGTGGGGCTTCCTGCGCTACTGGTGGGTCGCGATCAAGTTCGTCCTCACCGTGGTCCAGGTGAACCTCGGGATCTTCCTGCTGTCGGCGGGCCTGAACAGTTCGGTGGACGCCGCCCGCGACGGCGCGTCCGGACCGGCGGGGCCGATGATCGCGGGTACCGCTCTGATGGTCGGGGCGCTCGCCTTCCAGGCGTGGTTGTCGGTCGCGAAACCCTGGGCCCGTACCCCGTGGACGGCCGGGAAGGCGAAACTGCCCACCGCGCCGCCGTGGGTCTTCACGATGGCGACGGGCGCAGTGGCCGCCGATCTGGCCGTCGCGGTGCTGCTGGGCCATCCACTGCCCGCCTTCTCCGCGGTGGCCCTGGTCGTCGCGTCGACGACCAGGGCCAGGACGATCCGCGAGGCGAGCCTTCGACCGGCCTACGGCTGAGGCACCGGCGTGGTGGTCGTCGCGGTGGTGGTGGCCGCCGGCGTCGTGGTCTCGGCGGCACTCGACTCCGTCGTCGTGGACTCGACGGGCGGCAGCGGCTCGACGACCGGGGACTGCACTGCAGGGGACGGAACCGGGGACGTCGTGGTCGCCGTCGGAGCGGGAGCCGCCGCCTGGGCGGGCGCGGGGGCCTGGACGGGCGCCGGCGACGCCGCCGTCGTGGTGGTCGCGGCCGGGGTCCGCGAGGTGGTCGTCGGGGCGGTCGTGGTGGCCTCGGCGGCGGCCTTCTCCGCGTCCTCGTCCACCGTCGGCGGGATCGGCGCCGGATCGATCGGCTTCGACGAGACGACCAGCTTCGGGGCGGTCGACTCGGCCTCGGCCTTGTCGAGCTCGCCGCTCTCGGCCTGCTTCGCCAGGTGCGTCAGCCAGGCTGCCGCATACTGCGCCGAGGTCAGGGGCTTTCCGTTCTCGGGGTCGGAGTCGCGCCAGTAGTCGAAGTGGTGCCCAGTGTCGGGACCGAGGGTCTGCTGGTACGGGTCGCTCAGCGCCACCTCGAGGGTGTTCTCGTTGTCGGCGAGGAACCCGATGACCTCGTTGCGGAGCTTCGCCGGCAGGTAGGCCAGGTCGATCAGCTCACCGGAGCTGATCTCCTCGTCCGTGCCGTCCGAGGCGACATCGCGGGTGGCCGGCTCGTAGGACGGATCCGACACCTTGATGAGCACGTCGAGGAACGTCTCGTCGCTCTGCATCCAGTTCTCCTGCGACTGGATGTCGGCGAAGGCGGCCATTGCGATCCGCCCGAGGACCGTGGCGACGTCCAGCGCGGTCTGCGGCGTGAGGCCGTCGCGCTCGAGTGCGTCGACGTTCAGCTGCCGGCCCACGTTCACTGCGAGCTGCAGCAGGGCGATGTTCTCCGGGGCAGAACACGTGAGGTCGCCCTCCGAGCAGAACGACGCCACCTTGCCGTCCAGCGCCCCGAAGCTGCCCGAGGTGCCCGGCAGCGAACCGCTGCCCGACGCGCTGTTGCGGCCCGACTGGTAGGCGAGGTCGAACCCGTCCGGGTTGCGGAACTCGTCCTCCGCGCCGGGGAACGGTCCCTCGCCCGCCTGACGACCGGCGTCGGCCAGGATGACCACACCGACGACCGAATCCGGATCGACGATCTCGTACGACCCGTCCTCGGCGGCCTCCTGGTTGCCGATCTCCATCGCCACCCGGCGCGCCACATCGGCGCCCTCGCTGTACCCGACGACGGCGAACTTCGTGTCGGGGCATGCCTCGCGGATCGCCTGCATCACGGTCTGGGCGTTGTCCACGCCGGTCTCGACGGCGTCGTCGTACGACGACATGTTCGCCGGGTACTCGACGTACACCGCGGAGTAGGAGCCCTCCGGGACGTCGTCGCGCGGCGCGTTGACGACCTCGTCGACCCAGGGGCTGCTGAAGTCGGTGGACGATGCGGCGGGCAGAGGGTTCCCGTCGGCGTCGAGGAGCATCGCATGCGTGCCGGGGCGGGGGCTGTCGTTGCGCCCGCCGACCGCGATGCTCACCATGTCGTGGCACTCGGTGACCGACGCGGTCAGCGTCGTCGGGGTCGTCGACGGCGCCGACGGTTCCGAGACCGCCACCGCTATCACCGCCGCCGCGCCCAGCGCCACGGGAGCCACCGCAGCCGCGGCGATCCGCTTGTTTCGCACCGCCCAATCGAGTGCCATGGTCCCACCCCATCCGATCTCGGTCCGTGCCGACGACCCCGGTTGCGGTGTCGACGCGTCGGACGGAACGTCGCTCGGGGACTCGGTCGTGTTACATGTCCGTATCGCGGGAGGGGCCGCGATACGCGGTCGAGGCTTCTGTCCCCCGCGTCGTTCCGCTCGGGCAGCACCGTCGTCCGGGGGCGGTCCCCCTGTCCTGCGGCAACAGCCTGTGCATCCATGTGGGCGCGAGTAGGCTGCCGGTCATGGCCGAACTGTCCGCCGAGGTGCGGGCTCTGCTCGGGGCGCGGAACATGGCACACGTCGCGACGCTCATGCCCGACGGCTCACCGCATGTCTCTCCCGTGTGGATTGCGGTCGAGGGTGATCGCTTGGCGATCTTCTCCGCTCGCGAGAACCGGAAGGTCGCCAATCTACGCCGTGACGGGCGCGTCGCCGTGTCGGTCTGCGACGAGCACAATCCGTATCGGTCGGTCGTCGTCCGCGGCCGGGTCGTCGAGGAACTCCAGGGCGACGAAGCGGTCGAGATCATGGACCGGATGAGCAACCGCTACGTCGGCACCGACTTCCCGATGCGCTCGGCGATCGTCTCGCTCATCGAACCCGAGCGAGTTCACCTGCAGGACCTCCCGTTCCATCATCCCTCCGACACCGGAACCTGAGCCGCGACCTCCGAGGCCGTCCGGGTGCGACCGTCGACCGCGATCCGGGATGCCCTGCACGACCGCAGCGCGATCCGATTCGGCGCGAGGATTCGGTTGCGCGCGCGGCGCAGGCTCCGCTCGGTCCCGTCGTTGCGGGGATCGCCTTTCACTCTCGCGGCTCACACCGAGCGCGTCTGATCCATCTCGGGACCGCCGACACAACGGTCGTTTTCACTGAGTGAAATAGCTTCTGCCTGATCGATTTTCCCGATCGGCCCTGTCCCACAGCGGAGTTGACGTACGGCAGTGCACGCAGTCACAATCCGAACGATCACTCGGTTACGAACAGGTGTGCACTATGCGAACAAGCTCCGACGGGATCGCCACCGAGGCGCCCCGACACACGACCCGCTCCGCGCGACTCGTCATCGCGCTGTGCTGGGTCGCGGTACTCCTCGACGGCTTCGACCTCGTCGTTCTCGGCGCCGTGAACCCGGCGCTGCTGGACTACCCGGACTGGAACGTCGATGCCGGCGGCCTCACGGTCATCTCGACCGCCGGCCTGGTCGGCATGACACTCGGAGCCCTGGCCATCGGCACACTGACCGACGTCCTCGGCCGGCGACGCACCCTCATCTTCTCCGTCACCGCTTTCTCGGTGCTGACCCTCGCATGCGCGTTCGCGACATCACCGGAGATGCTCGGCGTCCTGCGCTTCCTCGCGGGCCTCGGCCTCGGCGGCGCACTGCCCACCGCGCTGGCCATCGTCGCCGAATTCGCGCCCGGGAAAAAGGGATCCGCGTCGACCACCGTCATGACCGGCTACCACGTCGGCGCCGTGGCGACGGCCCTGCTCGCCCTCGTCCTGCTGGAGAGTTCCGGGTGGCGTTCGATGTTCGTCGCGGGCACACTGCCGGCGTTCGTTCTCGTCCCCCTGATGTTCCGCTACCTGCCCGAGTCGCCCGCGTACCTCTCCGCCCGAGGCCGGCACGACGAAGCCGCACGCATCGCTGCCGACTACGGACTTCCGTCCACCGACGTCGTGCCACCGGACCCCGGCCACACCCCGGACGCGAAGCCGGCGTCGCCGGTGCGGGCCCTGTTCTCGCCGCAGTTGCTGCGCACCAGCGTGTCCATCTGGGTCACCTCCTTCATGGGGCTGCTCCTGGTGTACGGCCTCAACACCTGGCTGCCGACGATCATGCGCGAAGCCGGATACGACCTCGGTGCGTCGCTGTCGCTGCTGCTCGTGCTCAACGCCGGTGCCGTCGCGGGCCTGCTCGTCGCCGGCCGCGTCGCCGACCGGATCGGCGCACGCACCGCGGGCCTCGTGTGGTTCACCCTCGCCGCGCTGTTCCTCGCCACGCTCAGCATCAACCTCGCCTACGGCGTCTACGTGCTGGTGTTCCTTGCCGGCTGCTTCGTCTTCAGTTCCCAGGTGCTCGTCTACGCCTTCACCAGCGCGGCCTACCCGGCCGAGGCACGCGCCACGGCGCTCGGCTGGTCCGCCGGCGTGGGCCGCATCGGCGCCATCTGCGGTCCGATCCTCGGCGGTGCGCTCCTGCAGGCCGGCGTCGCCTACCCCTGGGGCTTCTACGCCTTCGCCGCCGTCGGCGTACTCGGCGCCGTCGCACTGTCGACGAGCCGGCCGGTGCGGTAGCGCTCGGAACTTGCCCACCGAATCGGAACTTGCCGCGTGAATTGCGTGGGCAAGTTCCGAATCGGTGCGCGAATCCCGTCGGACGCCGTCCGGGCTGTGAGGCGAACCCTCAGCCCCGCGCCATGTCCACGAAGCGCGACAAGTGCAGCTGGTGCGCGACGGTGATCGTGGCCGTCGGACCGTTGCGGTGCTTGCCGAGGATCAGATCCGCCTCACCGCCGCGCGGGTCGTCACGTTCGAACGCGTCTGGCCGGTGCAGCAGAATCACCATGTCGGCATCCTGCTCGAGACTGTTGTGCACCGAGATGCCATCGGCAACAAAGTTGTGCGTGCCCGGGACGGTCCCGTCGTACACGTCCTGCTCACCGAGGCTGACGATGGATACGATCTCGTCCCAGTACACATTGTTGGTGGCGAGCATGTCGATGTCGGCGGTGTCGAGGACGCCTGCCACCTGAGCCAGACTCGACCGTGAACCCCCAACGGACCGCGAAGCCGCGGCCGCGACGAGCTCGCTGGGAGCGAGTTCCTCGACAGCGAGGAGCCGGCCCAGCGCCGCCTCGACGTCGGGTGTCACGGTGTCGGCGTCGTGACGTACGAGCTTCGGGCCGAGCTGCGCGAGCACCCACTGTGCCGCGGTGCCGTGGGCGCCCACGTCGTGCAGGAAGACGGCCTGATTCTCCGGGCCGGTGACGACGACATCCCAACCTGTTTCGGCCGCAGCGATCCGAGCGAAGACGCCGATTCGCAGGAGCAGACGGGCCAAGTCGTCGGCGAGGCACCGGGCTGCGCACGGATACCGGACATCGGCCCGCCCTCGGGCTCCGTCCCACGCGACGATTCCGTTGCCCTCCCACACGTGGCACACGAGCGCGGCGACCTGTTCCTTCGGCAGCGCGAACGCCTGGGACGGAACAGAACTTTCGACGACGGCGCGCTCGGCCAGCGCGACGACGTCGTCCGCCGAGACGGCGTGCGTGTCGAGAGGAGCAGGAACGGCGCGGGGCGCCGCGACCCGCTCGCCGACCGTGAGCTCGCCGAGGGGAATCCACCCGTCGACGGTGAGGAAGGGATGGTTCGCGGTGGCCTCCACCTGACGACCGGAGTCGAGCGTCAGCCGGAACACCTCCTTGCGTCCGCTCGGGAACACCTTGGTCATCGAGCGCGCAACCATGCGCATGCGCTCGTCCAGCGACCAGACGACGGGCTGTTCCCCACTGACCAGCAACTCGCCGAGGGTGACCTCGCAGCCGTTGTCCGCGCGCAGGACGCGGGTGCTCGCGGTGAGGCAACCCGACTCACGCAGGTCGGAGACCATGGGCTTCTTGTCGGTGCGCTGCTCGGGACCGCGGTTGAGCTGACAGATCGCGACCACCGGGACCTCGAGCTCCTTCGCGAGAAGCTTGAGGCTACGGGAGAATTCGGAGACCTCCTGCTGGCGGGACTCGACCTTCTTACCGGAGGTCATCAGCTGCAGGTAGTCGACGACGACCAGCCGGATGTCGTGTTTCTGCTTGAGGCGCCGCGCTTTTGCGCGAATCTCCATCATCGTCAGGTTGGGGGAGTCGTCGATGAACAGGGGCGCTTCGCTGATCTCGCTCATCCGCCGGGCGAGGCGCGTCCAGTCGTCGTCGGTCATGCGGCCCGAACGCATGTCACCGAGCTTGATCTTCGCCTCGGCGGAGAGCAGCCGCATGACGATCTCGGTCTTGCCCATTTCGAGGGAGAACATGACGGAAGCCATGCCGTGCTTGACCGAGCAGGACCGCAGGAAGTCCATGCCGAGCGTGGAGTTGTGGGTGGGCACCATCGACCGCCCGGCGAGATACAGGTGCTCGCCGTCGACCTCGACGCACCGCACCGGTACGGACTCGACGGGACGGACGGCGACGATGCGCCGCTGCCGCGCCACCGTCGTACGGGTCTGCTTGTGCGCCTTGGCCTTGCTGGGGAGGACGAACACGTCGTCGTCGGTGGCGAATCGCACCGCCGACCCGGCGGCGGCGCAGGTGTAGCCGAGGCCGGCCAGCAGCTCGGCGACGTCGTCCCGCAGGCGGGCGCAGTCCGACTCGAATCGCACGGTGCCGTCGTCCTCGACGTGGCCGCCGGCGTCGAGCAGACCGGCGAGCAGTTCACGCCGCTGCTGTTCCGACGCCCGCTGGTAGGCGCCGGGGATGTGCGCGCCGAGCGTCATGAGTTCCTCGGCGAATCCGCCCTCGCCCTGCACCCGCATGTGCACGTGGGGATCGGCCGACGGGCCACCGAGCCAGGCGCCGAGAGTGAACGGGGCGACGGGCAGATCGGCGACGGGCAGGCGCAGCGGAGCGACGTTGCCGACGATGTGGCCGGTGGAGAGTGAGGCCGCGAGCTCCCCGGTGGTGCGTACCCGCGACGGGCCGCCGTCGGAGGTGAGCCACTGATGCTGCTCGTCGGCGACGAGGACCGTGCCGTCGGAGAACTCCACCTCGAAGCAGGGGCGGCCGTGCAGCACCTCGGTGGCGGCCAGCACCCGGGTGGGGCGACCGTGGGCGTCGAGAAGTTCGTCGCCGACGGCGACCTCGCCCATGGTCGTCCAGCCGCCGGGGGTGGGCAGTGCAGTGTCGAGGGACAGCGCCTTTCCGACACCCGGGCGGGCGGCGACGATGATCATCTGCCCGGCGTGGAGACCGTTGGTGATCTCGTCGAGTTCGGCGAACCCGGTGGGCACACCCAGGGAGATGCCGCCGCGGCTGGCGATCGAGTCGATCTCGTCCATGGTGGGCTGCAGCAGCTCTTCGAGCGGGACGAAGTCCTCGGACGTGCGGCGCTCCGAGACCTCGAAGATCTCGGCCTGGGCGCGGTCGACGACCTCGGCGACGTCCTGCCCATCGGAGCCGGCGTACCCGTACTGGACGATGCGGGTGCCGGCCTCGACGAGGCGGCGCAGGATGGCCTTCTCGGCGACGATCTCGGCGTAGTAGCTGGCGTTCGCGGCGGTAGGCACGGTCTGGGTCAGCGTCACCAGGTAGGCGGCGCCGCCGATGCGGCGGAGCTCTCCGCGCCGGTCGAGTTCCGCGGACACCGTGACGGGGTCGGCCGGCTCACCGCGACTGTAGAGATCGAGGATCGAGTCGTACACCGCCTGGTGGGCGGGACGGTAGAAGTCGCCGGGCCGCAGCACCTCGAGCACGTCGGCGATGGCGTCCTTGCTGAGCAGCATGCCCCCGAGCACCGACTGCTCGGCGACCATGTCCTGCGGGGGCTGGCGGCCGAAGTCGCCCGCCGGCTCCTCCGGCGGTCCCGGGTACTCGGAATGGCCCCGATCGTCCACTACAGCCACGCGACGCCGTCCTTCCCCGTCTCGGCACCTTCGCGGGGGACAGGCCCTGTCCACCCGCGCTCGTCACCACTTCTACCCGGCCCCACCGACACGTCCTCCGGACGCGCGCGCTCGACGTTAGGCACTGGGAACGCCCCGTCCAAATCCGCCTGTGCACACATCTGTGGATGAATTGTGGAAACAGGAGGACGACCTTGTGCACCCCTTGGGGACAACCTGGGGACAACGCATCTCACACTTTGCATCGCTGCTTTTCAGACGGCACAAATCGTGTTTCACAAGTGTGGAGAACAACCCGCTCGGCGTGTCGTGCCGGATGTGTTTCCGGGCGTGTTACGCGGTTCCGGCACCCCGCCGCTATGCTGCAGGTCACAAACCTACCGGTACCCCCGTCGGGTTATCCACAAGCCTGTGGACAGACGACGAAGAGCCCTGCACCAGGGGCGCAGGGCTCTTCGAGGACCGGAATCAGGCGGCCACGACGTTCAGATCGAACTTCGCGGTCACGTCCGGGTGCAGCTTCACGATCACCGTGTGCTTGCCGGTCGACTTGATGTGCGCCTTGGGCAGCTCGATGATGCGCTTGTCGACGACGGGGCCACCGGCGGCCTTGACGGCACCGGCAACGTCGGCGGCGGTGACCGAGCCGAACAGCTTGCCCGAGTCGCCGGCGGTCTTCACGGCCAAGGTGACGCTCTCGAGGCCCTCGATCGCGGCCTTGAGCTCCTTGGCGTGATCGAGGCCGCGCACCGCACGAGCCTCCTGGGCCCGGCGGATGCCCTCGACCTGCTTCTGGGCACCACGGGTGGCGACGATCGCCAGGCCGCGGGGCAGCAGGTAGTTGCGGCCGTAGCCGTCCTTGACCTCGACGGTGTCGCCAGGCGCACCGAGGTTGTCCACGTCGGCAGTGAGAATGAGCTTCATCGTGTGTCCCTCCCTTTCCTTAGCGAGCCGTCGAGACGTAAGGAAGCAGGGCCACCTCACGCGAGTTCTTCACAGCGATGGCAACGTCGCGCTGGTGCTGCACGCAGTTGCCCGTGACACGACGGGCGCGGATCTTGCCGCGGTCGCTGACGTACTTGCGCAGCAACGTCGTGTCCTTGTAGTCGATCTGCACGTTCTTTTCCTTGCAGAAGGTGCAGACCTTCTTCTTCAAAACCTTTTCGCGCGCGGGCGCCTTAGGCATGGTCTTTCTCCGTACTTTCCGAATGTTCCGATCGAAGGTCGGATCAGAACGGGGGCTCGTCGTCCCCGCCGAAGGAGCCCGCCGCCGGGGCGCTGCCCCACGGGTCGTCCCCGCCGGTGCTCGCGCCGGCACGGGCCCCGCCCGATCCTCCGGAGGAACCGCCGAAGCCGCCCCCGCCACCGCCCCCGCCACGGCTGGCCTTGTTGACCTTGGCCGTCGCGTAGCGGAGCGAGGGGCCGATCTCGTCGACCTCGAGCTCCACGACAGTGCGCTTCTCGCCTTCACGCGTCTCGTAGCTGCGCTGCTTGAGCCGGCCCTGCACGATCACGCGCGAGCCACGGGTCAAGCTCTCGGCCACGTTCTCCGCTGCCTCACGCCAGATGTTGCAGCGCAGGAACAGCGCCTCGCCGTCTTTCCACTCGTTGGACTGACGGTCGAAGATGCGGGGCGTGGACGCGACGGTGAAGTTCGCGATCGCGGCCCCCGCCGGGGTGAAACGCAGCTCGGGATCAGCCGTCAGATTGCCGATGACGGTGATGACGGTGTCGCCTGCCATGTGGTTCCTCCTGCTGTGTGTGGAGTCCTGATGCGCCCGAGCCTACGGCCGGACGCCGACAGACTCACTTGCCGTGGCGCAGAACCTTGGTGCGGAGCACCGACTCGTTCAGGCCGAGCTGGCGATCCAGCTCCGCGACAGTGGCGGGCGTAGCGCTGATGTCGATCACCGCGTAGATGCCTTCGCTGTGCTTGGCGATCTCGTACGCGAGACGACGCTTACCCCACACGTCGACCTTGTCGATCTTGCCGCCGTCCTGGCGAACGACGTTGAGGAACGTATCCAGCGACGGGGCGACAGTGCGCTCGTCCAGGCTGGGGTCGAGAATGACCATCAGTTCGTAATGACGCATAAGACCTCATCACCTCCTATGGACTATGGGCGGTCACGGACGGTCCGTGACAGGAGGGTCGTTGCGTCAGCAACCCATGCAGGCTACACGACGCGCCCTTGACCAGCGAAATTGGCCTAGGGTGAAGAACATGCGCACGAGTTCCCGGACGCCCGCGCTCGTCGCCGTCGTGACGTGCGCGCTCGCCATGTGGCTCGGCTACCTGAACAAGGCCCGCTGCGCCGGGCCGCCGTTCGACCCGCAGGGCCGCAGCGTGCGGTTCGACGCGGTCAAGGACGCCACGGTCTGCTACTCCGACATCCAGCAGTTGTGGATCGGACGCGGCATCAACCTGCACCTGTTCCCGTTCCTCGACGGCGGGATCACCCGCGACGGCGTGCTCACCGGCGGCACCGTCGAGTACCCGGTACTGAGCGGCATCCTGATGTGGGTGGGGGCCCTGCGCGCCGACACCGACGCCGAGTTCCTCCTGCACTCCGCGCTGCTGCTGGCCCCGTTCGGCCTGCTCGTCGCGTGGCTCCTCGGCCGGCTGGCCGGATGGGCCGCGCTGCTCTGGTCGGTGACGCCGCCGCTGGTGCTGTACGGCTTCCACAACTGGGACCTGCCCGTCGTCGCGACCACCGTCGGGGCCGTGGCCGTGCTCGGGGTGCGACGGTGGTCCCTGCGCACCCGCGCGGTGGCCGCGGCCGTCCTGCTCGCGGTCGGGTTCTGCCTCAAGGTGTATCCCGGCATCTTCGTGCTGCCGCTGATCGCGTACGTCCTGACCGGCGGGGACGAACCGCGACCCCGGCGCGACGTGCGGGGCGCGGTGACGGTGGGCGCCGCAGCGGCGGTAACGGTGATCGCCGTGAACCTGCCGTTCGCGCTGCTCGGCTATCCGGGATGGCACGCATCGTTCGAGTTCCAGGGCAACCGCGCGGCCGACGCCACGAGCAACTCGATCTGGTACTGGGGGCTGCGGCCGCTGGTCGGCGGCTATCAGGACACCGAGGTCACGGCCGAGTACAACGACATCGTCGCCGTCGTCTCGCCGTTGTCGATCTGCGCCGCCTTCGCGCTGGCGCTGTGGCTGGGGTGGCGGCGGTACCGCCGCGACGGCAGCTACCCGTGGGTCGCGGTCGGCGCCGCGATGCTGTGTGGATTCCTGCTGCTGCACAAGGTCCATTCACCGCAGTACACCCTGTGGCTGTTGCCGTTCCTGGTGCTGCTGCGGGTGCGCTGGCCGCTGATCGCCTCGTACCTCACCGTGGACCTCGCCATCGGGATCGGGGTGTTCCTGTGGTTCGACGCGACCATGACCCACAGCGACACCACGATCCCGCTGCTGCTCACCCTGGTCGGGGTGTGGGGGCGGGCCGCGCTGCTCGTCGTGCTGTTCTTCGTGTTCGCCGGCGCACCCCTGCGCCGATCCGGCCAGCCCCCACCCGACGAGGAGCAACCCCGGATGCCGGCTATGAGCGGAGAAAATCGGTGAACACGTCCCGGGCCGGGCGGCCGGCGCGGTCGTGGTGAGTGCGGCAGCACCGCGGCTGGTCTACCCTTCCGCGCGGGGGGAACCGGAACAGGCCGGGATCCCGACGGGGTGATCGAGGACGAAGATGAGTGACTATCCGCAGTACCCGCCGAACAATCCGGGCGGGTATCCCCCGCCGGGCGGCTACGGGTACTACCCGGGGCCGCAGTTCGGGCCGCCACCCGACAACAACCTGGTGTGGGGCATTCTCACGACGATCCTGTGCTGCCTGCCGCTCGGCGTCGTTTCGATCATCAAGGCGAGCCAGGTCAATTCCCTCTGGGCGCAGGGCCAGTTCGATGCCGCGCGCCGATCGGCCGACGACGCGAAGAAGTGGGCGATCTGGTCGGTGGTGGCGAGCGTCGCGGTATGGGCGGTGGTCGTCGTCTTCTACATCGTCGTCCTCGCCGCGGCGGTCTCGTCGTCGGGTTACTGAGGGACCCGGCCGTGCAGACGCTCACCGCCCGGCTCGCCGCTCCCGTCGGGGTGGCGGCCGTGTCGGTGTGCGTGTGCGCGGCCGTCGCGTGGGCGGATCCGACGACGCCGGGTGGCCCGATTCCGCCGTGCCCGACCCGCGCCCTGTTCGGTATCTGGTGCCCCGGGTGCGGATCGTCGCGGATGCTGTATTCGCTGCTGCACCTCGATGTTCCGGCCGCGCTGCGCTACAACGCCCTCGGCGTGGCCGCGGTGCTGCTGCTGGGGTGGTCGTTCGTCGTGTGGACGGCCGCCCGGGTCCGTGGACACCGGATCGTCCAGTGGTACCAGTGGCGGTGGGCGCCGCAGATCGTGCTGTGGGCGGTGCTGGGCTGGTTCGTCGTCCGCAACCTCCCCGTCGCGCCCTTCGACGCGCTGCGCGTGTAGACGACGCTCGTCGCGGACGAGCACTCGCGCGCGAAAATGCTTCCCGCGCAGGTTTTTACGCGCGCGGGCAGCACCCGTCGCGCGCGGCTCCGGCCGGGCTACGGTGCGGCGCTCGAGGCGGGTGTCCGCCGCTCGGCCGATTCGGGAGGTGATGTCCGCCGGGCGCCGGGCCGCACTCCCTCCGGAATCCACCGCGGGGGAACGTCGGGGGCGTGGTCGAGCACACCACCGACGGGATCGTCGACGAAGCCGTAGCGCACGAGATCCTCGGCCGGACGGAGAATCTGCCGGACGACGAGCGCGCACAGCGCCACGACCGCGAGGTCGCGCAGCAGCACGGTCGTCGTGAACCACTGCTCGGGCAGGCCCTTGTTCTCGGCGCCGAGATAGAAGTACATGCGCGGCACCCAGACGAGGGCGTCGATCGTCATCCACGCGAGCAGGATCCGCCGGTGCGGCAGGGCCAGCACGGCGAGCGGCACCAGCCACAGCGAATACTGGGGGCTCCACACCTTGTTGGTGAGCAGGAACGCGGCAACCACGAGGAAGCACAACTGGGCGAGGCGGGGGCGGCGCGGAGCCGTCCACGCGAGCCACGCGATGCCGCCGCAGGCCGCGGCGAACAGCAGCAGCGACACCGAGTTCAGCGTGGAGGTGTCCCAGCCGGACCACCCGGTCAGCGACCGCGCGACGTTGTAGATCGAATCGGGGTCCGCCCCGCGTTCGGTGTTGAGCCGGAAGAACTCGGCCCAGCCGCGCGGGTAGAGGACCATGATCGGCAGGTTCACGGCGAGCCAGGCGGCCGCCGCGGCACCGGCCGCCTGGCCCAGTGCCCGCAGCTTCCCGGTGCGCAGGCACAGCAGCAGCAGCGGACCGAACAGCAGCAGCGGGTACAGCTTGGTGGCGGCACCGAGCCCGAACAGCACCCCGGCGAGCACCGGCCGCCGCCGCGCCCAGGCCAGCAGCCCACCGGCCGCGAAGGCGGTGGCGAGGGCGTCGAAGTTGGTGAAGGCGTGCACGGCGACAAGCGGCGAGGCGGCGACGAGCGCCGCGTCCCAGATGCGGCGGCCGGCGGAGAGCGCGGTGGCCCACACGGTGACGAGCCAGGCCGCGGCGAGACCCACCGCGACGATGTCGAAGTAGATCGCCACCTGCAGGCCGCCCGGAAGCCACGACGCGGCGTCCCAGGCCTTCGCTGCGCGCATCGAGACGTACTGGTAGAGGCCGGCGAGGACCGGATACTCCATGTACCGGACCTGGGACTGCCCGTCCGGTCCGGGCTCCTCCCACGACGTCTTGTACGGGAAGGCACCGGCACTGAGGCGTTCGGCGCCGTAGAGCGGCACGACGTCGGAGTAGCACATGGCGACGTACTGCCGGTTGTCGCCCCAGTCCAGCCCGAGGGCACCGTTCTCGCCCACCGGCCCCTGCTGGATGCAGGCGGCCTTGGTGAACCAGCCGAGAGCGAGGAACACGACCGCCAGGAGCAGCAGCGCGCGCAGCGGCGTGAAGAACCGGGTGCGTCCGAGCAGGGCGTACCGTCCGACGGGGCCGCCGATGCCGGTGGACAGACGCGACACCGTCGGATCGGTCCATCCGGGTGCGTCGCGCCAGTCCGCGGAGCGGCGGTCGGCAACGAGCGGACCCGGCGACGCGAGCTCTCTCTTCTCGGTCACCCCGCGAGGCTACCCGCCGGGTGTGGCGCCGACGGGGTCCTCCTGGAAGCGGCTGTTGCCGGACTGCTCGTCCCCGCCGGCACCGGTCGACTCGTCCTGCGTCCCGAAGCCCGGCGTGTCCTCTTCCGTGGTGGGGGTCGGTGTGGGCACCTGCTGGGTGGTGGTCTGCGGCGCCACGCCCGGCATGGGGATGGTCACGCCCGGGAGGATCTCGACGTTGCGGGTCGTGATCTCCGGCGGCGTGGGCAGCTCCGGCGTCGTCCGCTCGGTCGTCGTCGGGGTCTGCGTCGTGGTCCTCGGCGGCGCCGGCGCCGAGTACGCCGGGACGCCGGCCTGTCCGGCGATCGGTTCGGGAGTCGGGAACTTCTCGACGTCGGTGCCTTGGAGGGCACCGTCCATCGTGTCCTTCCAGATGTCCGACGGCAGGCCGGACCCGTAGATCATGCCGCCCCAGCTGTTCTCCAGGGGCAGGCCCTGTTCGGTGCCGACCCACACGGCCGTCGACAGCGACGGCGTGTAACCCACCATCCAGGCGTCCTTGTTCGAGCCGGTGTCGCCGAGCTGCGCGGTGCCGGTCTTGGCGGCGGACGGGCGGCCGCCGGCGAGGGCATGCCCGTTGGAGTACGCGGCGATGGGCATCATCGCGGCGGTGGTGTTGTCTGCCACGGCCTCGTCGACCCGCTGTTCCCCGGCGGGGGTGCCGCGGTCGAGCAGCACGGTGCCGTCGGCGGTGACGACCTTCTGCACGAAGTAGGGCTCGTGGTAGGTGCCGGACGCGGCGAGCGTCGCGTACGCCGACGCCATGTCGATCACGCGGGACTGGTACTGGCCGAGCACGATGCCGTAGTTGGGGCCGACGCCGCCCGGCTCGGTGAGGGTCTCGCCGACGCCGGGGATCGCCTCGGGGATGCCGAGCTGGTGTGCCATGTCGGCGATGGCCTGCGGGCCGTTGTCCATCTCGAGCATCATCCGGTAGAAGCTGGTGTTGAGCGACCGCTTCAGCGCCTCGGCGATGGTGCAGGTGCCGCAGTTCTCGCCCTCGACGTTGCCGATCGAGATGCCGTTGACGGTGAGTGGGCCGCTGTCGTACATCGCGGACAGCGGGTAGCCCTGGTCGAGGTTGGCGGCCAGGCCGAACACCTTGAACGACGATCCGGTCTGCAGACCGGACTGGGCGAAGTCGAAGCCACCGCCGTTGTCGCCGCCGTAGTAGGCGCGGACGGCGCCGCTGCGCGGGTCGACGGATACGACGGCGGTGCGCAGCTCCTCCGGCTCGCCGTCCATGTTCGTGCGGACCGCGTCGAGTGCGGCCTCCTGTGCCTGCGGGTCGATCGTGGTGGTGATCTGGAGTCCCTCGGTGTTCAGCAGGTTCTCGTCGATGCCCTCCTCGGACAGCTCCCGCAGCACCTGGGTGCGTAGCAGGCCCTCCGGCCCGTTGGACTGTCCGCCGTTGTCGACCTCGGCCAGCGGCACGTACCGCGGATACTGCATCGAGGCCCGGTCGGCCTCGTTCAGGGTGCCGGCGGTCACCATCCCGTCGAGGACGTAGTTCCAGCGCGCCTGGGCGCCCTCGGGGTTGGTCTCCGGATCCAGCAGCGACGGCAGCTGGATCGAGGAGGCGAGCACGGCACCCTCCTCGACGGTGAGCTCGCCGACGGGCTTACCGAAGTACGCCGTGGAGGCAGCGGCGATGCCGTACGCGCCACGTCCGAAGTAGATGGTGTTCAGGTAGGCGGCGAGGATGTCGTCCTTGGACCACTGGTTGGCCATCTTGGACGCGAGGACGAGTTCCTTCATCTTGCGGGTCAGGGTGCGCTCGGAGCCGACCAGCGCCGTCTTCACGTACTGCTGGGTGATGGTCGAACCACCGCCGGCGCTCTCCCGGCCGAGGATGTTGTCGCGGGCCGCGCGGGCGAAGCCGCTGACCGAGAATCCGGGATTGCTGTAGAAGTCACGATCCTCGGCGGCGAGTACGGCGTTGCGGACGTGCTCGGGGATCTCGTCGAGGCCCACCTCGGTGCGGTTGCCCTCGGGCGGCACCACCTTGGTGATGACGGTCGAGCCGTCGGCGGCGTAGACGGTGGCGACCTGGTTGGTCTTCAGGTCACCGGGACGCGGAACCTCCTGGACGACGTAGGCCAGCATGAACGCGAGGATCGGCAGCACCAGGGCCAGGGCCACGGCCACGTAGCCGACACGCCGCACGGTGCGCCAGCGCGTCGACTTGGGGTCGCCCGGACCACGCGGGGGCTCGTCACCCCCGCCGCGCGCGGTCGGGGGCGGGGTCGGTGGGCGCCCGCCGGGGGGCGCGCCTGCGGGCCGGTCGGGCGGCTGCTGAGGGTTGCGGTTCTGCACCGGCGGCCGGTTCTGCGGCGGGAGTTGCCGGGTCCGGTCGGCCGGTGGTTGCTGCGGTCGCGGCCCGTGAGCGTCCGGCGACGGCATCCCTGCGGCCCCGTACTGCTGCGGGGGACGTTGCTGCGGCGGATACGGCTGGGGCCGCGGGCCGCCCGGCTGGGGGCGCGGCGGCGGCGGGTACGGACGTCCCTGCGGCGGGGGCATCCGCCGTTCGGCGGGCGGCGGCCCGCCGGGACCGCGCTGCGGTGGGGGACCCCCCACAGGTCCCGGTCGCCGCGGCGGCGGGGGACCTGCCGGTCCGTTCCCGTGCGGCGGCATCGGCCGGTCGCCCTGCGGGTCGTTGTGGGGGGAACTCACGTACTCATCTCCAACCGGTAGCGCGGACGCGCGGCACGCGTCCTCGTTTCACGTCTGCAGACTTCGGTCTCGTCGGGCAGCGCGCGTTCGGGCAGTGCAATGTTTCGGGCAGTGCAGTGTTTTCGGGCAGTGCAGTGTCACCCGGGGACCTCACCGGGCGCGGCGGTTCAGCAGGGGTCGCGCACGGCTCACTCGCTCGCGGTGCGGCGGCTCTGGCCGGTCGACCTGCGGCGGGGCCGCTTCGGCGCGGGTTCCGCCCCCAGGACATAGGACTGGACGAGGTGGTTCCAGCTGCACGTGCGGCACACCTCGACCACGTGGACGGAGAACTCCTCCTGGCTGGCGGCCAGGCGGACCAGTTCCTCCGCGGTGCGGGCCGACCCGGACACCGGACCGAGCTTGTCGCCGAACACCCACGACACGAGTGTCAGCTGCTCCTTGCGGCAGATCGGGCAGACCACGTCACTGCCGCGGCCGTGGAACTTGGCGGCACGGAGCAGGTAGGGGCTGGCGTCGCACACCTCCGAGACGCCGGTCCGTCCCGAGTAGACCTGAGCGAGCAGCGACCTGCGCTGCAGCGCGTAGTCCACCACCTGCCGCTGTATCCGCACGGGTCCAGAGTACGTGCGGACGGCACGCGGGTGGGCAGGGTGTGGGCCGCGTGACTGTGCGACGCGCCCATATCGGACGTTCTACGCTGCCCGGATGGTGAGCCGACACACGCCGCGAACGCGGGCACGCGACATCGACCGGGCGCAGGCCTGCGGCCGCCTCGACACCGCCTACGCCGACGGTCAGCTCGACTTCGGGGAACACCGGGACCGGACGGCCCGGGCCATGTCCGCGAAGACGCTGGGCGAGCTCGCGGACCTGGTCCGGGACCTGCAGCCACCCGAGAATCCGGCGGTCCCGTCTTCGGCCCGGCGGCCCGGGCTGCGCCGGATCGTGGCGGTGGCCGTCGCGGTGGCGGCCGCGGTGGCCGGCGCGGTGCTGCTGCTGTCGGCGGGTCCGGCGCCGGAGCCCGCGGCCGTGCGGGAGCAGCCCGCCGCACCGGTGGCAGTTCCCGGCGACGGCGTCGACCCGATCGTGGTGACTCCGGTGCGGCCGCTCGAACCCGGCGGATTCGAGGGGGTTCTCGCGTCGGTGCGGGACCGCTTCGGTGACACGGTCGTGTATCGGCTGGTCCTCCGTCCGGATCGGGCTCACATCGAACGGGCGCTGCCGGACGACCCCGGCCGGATCGCCACGTACAGCTACGCGGGCGGGGCGCTACGGGCCCAACCGGTGACGACGCAGCGCCTCCCCGGCTACCGCGATGTCGACCTCGGCGGGGTCGACCCCGGGGCCCTGACCACCCGGATCGCCGAAGCCCCCGCGCTGGTCGGACTGCCCGACGGCGCGGTCTCGCACGTCTCGTTCGCCCACGACGGCACGCCGACGGCGAACATCTACGTCGAGTCCGGCGACCGCACCCGATACGTGAAGGTTCTGTTCGACGGCACCGTGCAGCGCGTGTTCTGAACTGCATCGTTACGATCTCCCGCATGATCGGCCGCCGTTCGCCTTCCACCAGGGCACGCGACGTCGATCGGGCGGCGGTCCGGGCGCGTCTCGACGCGGCGTACGCGGACGGGCAGCTCACCGGTCCCGAACACGAGGCCCGGGATGCGCGTGCCGACGTCGCCGGCACGCTCGGCGAACTGGACGAGCTGGTCGCCGACCTGCAGGCGAGTTCGGACGTCGCCGCGACGGCACGGGTCCGCGCGCGCGGTCCCGGGGTGTTCACCGCGGTCGTGGTGGCGTCGGCCGTGGCGGCAGGGGTGGCGACGTTCTCCTGGGTACGCGTCGATGCACCGTCCGCGCCGCTGGGGCCGGCGCTCGATCCGGCAGCGCTGCGGCCCGTCGTGGTGCCGACGCCGAGCCCGGTGACGCGGGCCGGCCTCGAGCAGTTCCGAGCCGACCACCTGGCGGCGTTCGGGGACACGCTGGTCGACGAGGTGGACTTCTTCGAGCAACATGCGCGCGTCACCCGTTCCGTGCCCGGCAGCCCGGACCGCATGGTGTCGTACACCTACCGCGGCGGTTTCGACGCGGACGACGTGCCCCGCACCCGCGCCGTGGACACCGCGGTGGTCGACCTGGCGACGTTGGACGTCGACGCCCTCGCGGGGTACGTCGCGGGGGCGCCGCAGAGTGTCGGCGTACCGGACGGCACGGTCGGCCACATCTCCGTCGACGTGTCGTACGACCAGCCGTCGGTGCGCATATTCGTGAGCAATACGGCTCGCGAGACCGGCTTTCTCGAGGTGACGCCGCAGGGCGAGCTGATCGAACTGCACCGGTTCGAGAACCGGGGAACCCGGTGAGGACTCGTCGAGTGGTGGTCGCGGCGACCGCGGTCGCGGCAGGGGCGGTGACGGGGGCGCTGGCGGGACTGGCCGCGAACGCGGCGGACGGACCGCCGCCGCCACCGGAGTTGACGTCGCCGCAGGGACTGGCCCGCTTCGTGGAGGAGTACCGGGCCGAGTTCGGCGACACGCTCGTCGACGACGTGACGCTGTTCCCGGAGCACGCGTCGTTCGACCGGGCGGTCGCCGACGAACCGCACCGGTATCTCTCGTACACCTTCGACGGCGAGTTCGCCTCGTGGAGCAGTCCGCACACCCGGCCGTCGGATGCGGTGGCCTTCGATCTGGCAGGCCTCGACCTGGTCGCGGTGTCGCAGGTGATCCTCGGCGCTCCAGCGACCCTGCGGGTGCCCGACGGCCGGGTCGAGCAGGTCGGTTTCGACGTCGACGACGCGGGCCGGGCGACGGTCGCGGTCCACGCGCGGCGTCCGGGCACCGATCAGGGCGGGCACCTGGTGCTGGCGTTCGACGGTACGCCGATCGCGGTGTTTCCCTACGAGCCCTGAGGAAAATTACCGCTACCCGTTGTTACATGCACTGCTGTCGGTTATCGTCCTATATATCGGTGCGATATAATCGGTGATCGCATCACTCGGATAGTTCGACGACACGGTGGAGGAGGCCTCTTGCTCGAGCTGGCAATTCTCGGGCTGCTCCTCGAGTCGCCCATGCACGGCTACGAGCTCCGCAAACGACTGACCGGGCTGCTCGGCGCGTTCCGCGCCTTCTCCTACGGTTCCCTCTATCCGACGCTGCGACGGATGCAGGCCGACGGACTCATCGAGGAGGACGCAGGACCACCCGGCACCGTCAAGCGACGAGCGCGTCGCGTGTACCAGCTCACTCCGGAGGGGCGCAAGCGCTTCTCCGAGCTGGTGGCCGACACCGGTCCGCAGAACTACACCGACGACGGTTTCGGCGTGCACCTCGCCTTCTTCAGCCGCACCCCCGCCGAGGCGCGGATGCGGATCCTCGAGGGCAGGCGCCGCCAGGTCGAGGAGCGCAGGGAAGGGCTCCGCGACGCAATCGGACGGGCCAGCGGGACGTTGGATCGCTACACCCGTCAGCTTCATCAGCTCGGCCTCGAGTCCAGTGAGCGCGAGGTCCGCTGGCTCAACGAACTGATCGCCGCCGAGCAGTCGACAGCACAACGCAACACAGAAGGAGAACCCGACCATGGGTGAGAACAGCACCTCGGTGCGCGTGGCCATTGTAGGCGTGGGGAACTGTGCCTCGTCCCTGGTCCAGGGCGTCGAGTACTACAAGGACGCGGAAGCGAACACGACCGTTCCCGGCCTGATGCACGTCGAGTTCGGCCCGTACCACGTGCGCGACGTCCAGTTCGTCGCGGCATTCGACGTGGATGCGAAGAAGGTCGGCTTCGATCTCTCCGAGGCGATCTTCGCCAGCGAGAACAACACCATCAAGATCGCCGACGTTCCGCCGAGCGGCGTCACCGTCCAGCGTGGCCACACCCTCGACGGCATCGGCAAGTACTACGCCGAGACCATCGAGCTCTCCGAGGCCGAGCCCGTGGACGTCGTCCAGGCGCTGAAGGACGCGAAGGTCGACGTGCTCGTGTCCTACCTCCCCGTCGGGTCCGAAGAGGCCGACAAGTTCTACGCCCAGTGCTGCATCGATGCCGGCGTCGCGTTCGTCAACGCGCTGCCCGTGTTCATCGCCTCCGACCCGGAATGGGCCGCCAAGTTCACCGATGCCGGTGTCCCGATCGTCGGCGACGACATCAAGTCGCAGGTCGGCGCCACCATCACCCACCGCGTCATGGCGAAGCTGTTCGAGGACCGCGGTGTGCAGCTCGACCGCACCATGCAGCTCAACGTCGGCGGCAACATGGACTTCAAGAACATGCTCGAGCGTGAGCGTCTCGAGTCGAAGAAGATCTCCAAGACCCAGGCCGTCACCTCCAACCTCAAGAAGGAGATGGGCACCAACGACGTCCACATCGGCCCGTCCGACCACGTCGGCTGGCTCGACGACCGCAAGTGGGCGTACGTCCGCCTCGAGGGCCGCGCCTTCGGCGACGTGCCGCTGAACCTCGAGTACAAGCTCGAGGTGTGGGACTCGCCCAACTCGGCCGGCATCATCATCGACGCGATCCGCGCCGCGAAGATCGCCAAGGACCGCGGCATCGGCGGTCCTGTCCTGCCGGCGTCCGCCTACCTGATGAAGTCCCCGCCGGTCCAGATGGCCGACGACAAGGCCCGCACCGAGCTCGAGGCCTTCATCATCGGCGCCGACGCCTGATCCGTAGCGTCACAACACCCCTCGCGGGTGGTGGCCGAATGTCACATCGCGTCGACTCGATCGACCGAATGTGACATTCGGCCACACACACGCGTCCACACACGTTGCGTCGTCAGACCATCCGGCTGACGACGGACAGCGGCAGTACCTTCATCGCATAGGCGAGCGGTGTCCACGGCCAGGCCGGGACGTACGCCTTGTGCGGTTCCTTCTCGATCGCGGCGGCCAGTGCGCGGCACCCGGTCTCGGTGTCGACGATGAACGGCACGTTCTTCACCTTCTCGTTGATCTCCGAGCGGATGAACCCGGGGAAGATCGTGCTCACCCGGATGCCCGTGCGCGCCAGGTCCGCACGCATTCCCTCGCCGAGCGCCGCGACGGCGGCCTTCGACGCCGCGTACGTCGTGAGATTGCGCGGCATCCCGCGCACCGCACTCACCGACGAGATGAGCACCACGTGACCGGCATTGCGGGGGCGCATGAGCTCGAGGGCGGCCTCGCTCTGTGCCAGCGCACCGAGGAAATTGGTGTTCGCCGTCTGCACGTTGGCACGGAAGTAGCCCGTGCCCAAGGGCTGCCCCTTGCCCAGGCCCGCATTGACGACGACGCGGTCGAGGCCGCCGAGTTCGTCGTCGAACTCCCGGAAGACGGTGAACACGTCCTCGTGCCGGTCCACGTCGAGCCGCCGCACCGCGACGGTGATACCCGGATGCTGCGCGAGCAGTTCGTCGCGCAGCTCCTCGAGCCGCTCGGTCCGTCGCGCCGCGAGGGCGAGGTTGCGCCCCCGCGCGGCGAACTCGCGGGCCATGCCGGCGCCGAGGCCGGAGCTCGCGCCGGTGATGAGAATGTTCCTCCGCGTATTCATGCGCGTCCCGCCTCGATGTCGTCGATCAGCGTGTTGCATCGCGAGTCCAGATAGCCCACGATCACCCAGAAGTCCTTGAACGCCGGGTTGGTGGTCTGCCCGTGGTGGTAGCGGTAGTAGATCTGCTGCGCGATCACCGCGAGCCGGAACAGGCCGAAGACCTCGTAGAAGCCCCAGTTGTCCACGGCCAGACCGGTCTTGCTCGAGTAGTAGTCGACGATCTCGCGGCGGGTGAGCATGCCCGGCAGGTCCGACGGCTGCCGCTTGGTGGCGAGCAGCATCGGATCGTCGTCGGCCTGCACCCAGTAGGCGAGGGAGGATCCGAGGTCCATGAGCGGATCGCCGACGGTGGCCAGTTCCCAGTCCAGCACCGCGACGGGCTGCAGCGGGTCGTTCTCGTCGAGCACCACGTTGTCGAGCCGGAAGTCGCCGTGGATGACGGCCGAGGCCACGTCGGCGGGCTGGGTGTCGTTCAGCCACTTCGTGACCCGGGCGAAGTCCGGAACGTTCTCGGTGCGCGCCTTCTCGTAGCGCGCAGTCCAGCCCGACACCTGGCGCGCGACGTATCCGGAGCCGCGGCTGAATTCGCTCAGCCCCGTGGACGCGGGGTCGACGCCGTGCAGCTCGACGAGCAGGTCGACGATCCGCAGGCACAGGGTGCGGGTGCGCTCGGGGGTCAGGGCGAGTTCGGCCGGGGGGTTCGCCCGCAGGATCGTCCCCGGCACCCGTTCCATCACGTAGAAGTCGCTGCCGAGCACGCTGTGGTCGGTGCACAGGCCCACCATGCGCGGCACGTACCGGTATGCGGGCGCGAGCAGCGACTGGATGCGGTACTCGCGGACCATGTCGTGACCGGAGGACGGCTTGGCCCCCACCGGCGGTCGGCGCAGCACGAGGTCCCGGTCGGGGTAACGCAGTAGATAGGTGAGATTCGATGCGCCACCGGAGAACTGGTGCACCTCCGGGATTCCGGCGATGCCGGCGTGCTCGCCGAGCCAGGCCGCGACGGCCGCGACGTCGAAGGCGTCCTCGTCACGGACGGCGCGGGCATTGTCGGGAATTGTCACTTGCGACCCTCCGGGTTGGTGTACTTGCCGAGTTCGAAGCGGGCCACCAGTCCCTGGTGCACCTCGTCGGGGCCGTCGGCCAGGCGCAGCGCCCGCGCGGCCGTCCAGGCACCGGCGAGCGGGAAGTCGTCCGAAAGACCGGCGCCGCCGTGGATCTGGATGGCGAAGTCGACCACCTGCTGGACGACGCGCGGGGTGGCGACCTTGATCTCGGAGACGGCGGAGCGGGCGCCGGCCAGGCCCTGGGTGTCGAGCAGCCAGGCGGTGTGCAGCACGAGCAGCCGCAGCTGGTTGATCGCGATGCGGGCGTCGGCGATGCGTTCGCGGTTGCCGCCGAGGTTGACCAGGGGCTTGCCGAACGCGACGCGGTCGAGGCCGCGCCGGCAGGCGAGTTCGAGGGCGTGTTCGGCGAGCCCGATCAGACGCATGCAGTGGTGGACGCGGCCGGGACCGAGCCGGCCCTGGGCGATTTCGAATCCGCGGCCGGGTCCGGCGATGATCGCGTCGAGCGGCAGGCGCACGTCGGTGAACGACACCTCGCCGTGTCCGCCGGGCTCGTCGTAGAAGCCCATCGTGGACAGCATCCGTTCGACCTTCACCCCGGGGGTGTCGATCGGCACCAGCACCATCGAGTGCTGCTGATGCTTGGGCGCCTGGGGATCGGTGAGCCCCATGAAGATCAGGATCTTGCAGTCGGGACTGCCGATGCCCGTGCTCCACCACTTGCGTCCGTTGAGCACCACCTCGTCGCCCTCGACGACGGCGGTGGCGGCCATGTTCGTCGCGTCCGAGGACGCGACCCCGGGTTCGGTCATGCAGAACGCCGAGCGGATCTCGCCGTCGAGCAGGGGGCGCAGCCAGCGTTCCTTCTGTTCGGCGCTGCCGTAGTGGTACAGCACCTCCATGTTGCCGGTGTCCGGGGCGTCGCAGTTGAAGATCGCGGACCGGAACGGGGAACGACCCATCTCCTCCGCGAGGGACGCGTACTCGACGTTCGTCAGCCCGGCTCCGAGTTCGGCGTCGGGGAGGAAGAGGTTCCACAGGCCCTGGGCGCGGGCCTTGCGCTGCAGTTCGCGGAACTCGTCGGGCACCGACCACGTCGCGGCGCCCGAACTGTCGCCGCGCGCCGCGAAGGGGGCGATCCGTTCCCGCCGCAGCGTCTCCTCGACGGGCACCACCTCGGTGGCGACGAAGTGGCGCAGCCGCTCGAGGTAGTCGCGCGCGCGGTCCGACTGACCGAAATCCATGAGGCCTCCGTAGCTCTAACTGAGCAATGCTTAGTTAGACTAGCCGGGCGCGCAGCACACCATCAAGAGGGAGGGACCACCCGTGAGCACCGAGAAGCGGCGGCGCCTTCCTCCGGAGGAGCGCAAACGCCAGCTCGTCGCCATCGGCCTGCAGGAACTGGCCACCCGCCCGATCCACGCCCTGTCCGTCGACCGGGTCGCCGAGATCGCCGGCATCTCCCGCGGCCTGCTGTTCCGCTACTTCCCCACCAAACAGGACTTCTACGTCGCGGTCGTGGCCGCGGCCGCTCGTCGCCTGCTGCGGGCCGCGGTCCCCGATCCCGACGACGCCGACCCGCTGCGCGCGGTGGTGCAGCCGTTCGTGGCGTTCATCGACCGGCACGGCCGGCACTACCAGGCGTTCTTCCACGGCGGGTTCGGCACCGATCCGCAGATCCGGACCATCCACGAGAACATGCGGAACACGATGGTCGAACGCACCGTCGCCGCGATCGGCGTCGCGCCCACACCGCTCGTCACCATGCAACTGCGGGGGTGGTGGTCGCTGGTCGAGTCCATGGCGATGGATCGGCTCGACGAGCCGTCGGTGTCGGTCGACGACGTCGTCGACTGTGTGACAGCCGCGCTCGCGGCGTGGTGTCCTACCCCGGGATCTGGATCGTCACGCCCGGCAGCACCTCGATCTGCTGCGGCACCTGGATCTCCGGTGGCAGTTCCACCGGAGGCGCCGGGATCGTGATCGGCGGCAGCTCCGGCAGCTGCAGCTGGGGCAGCTGCACCGGGGCCGGGACGTTGTTCGACGGGGCTGTGACCCCGGTGTCGACGGGGACACCTGCCTGCCCCCCGATCGGATCGGGCCACGGGAAGCTCTCGACCTCGGTGCCCTCGAGAGCGCCGTCCATCGTGCCCTTCCAGATGTCCGACGGCAGCATCGAACCGTAGATCGACCCGCCCCAGCTGTTCGTGATGGCGGTGCCGTCCGGCGTGCCGACCCACACCGCCGTGGACAGCGACGGGGTGTACCCGACCATCCACGCATCCTTGTTCAGGCCGGTGTCGCCGAGCTGGGTGGTGCCGGTCTTGGCCGCCGACGGCCGCCCCCCGGCGAGCGCGTGTCCGCGCGAGTACGCGGCGATCGGCTGCATGGCCTGCGTGACGTTGTCCGCGACGGCCGGATCGAGGCGCTGCTCGCCCGGCGACGCGGGCCGGTCCAGCAGCACCTCGCCCTCGGCGTTGACGACGCGCTGCACGAAGTAGGGCTGGTGGTAGGTCCCCGACGCGGCGAGCGTGGCATATGCCGACGCCATGTCGATCACCCGCGACTGGTACTGGCCCAGCACGATGCCGCCCTCCGGCGCGCCGCCGTTGTGGCTGAGCGTGCGGCCGTCGACGCCGGGGATCTCGAGCGGGATGCCGGCCTCGTGAGCGGCGTCCGCGATCTTCTGCGGCCCGTTCTCCATGGCCATCATCAGCCGGTAGAAGCTGGTGTTCAGCGACCGCTTGAGCGCCTCGGCGATGGTGCACACCCCGCACGATTCGCCCTCGACGTTGCCGATCTCGAGATTGCCGACGGTCAGCGGGGCGCTGCTGAACCGGGCGTTCAGGCCGATGCCGTCCTTCAGCGCCGCGACGAGACCGAACACCTTGAACGCGGAGCCGGTCTGCACCGGGGCCTGCGCGAAGTCGAACCCGGCGCCCTCCTCGCCGCCGTAGTACGCCCGCACCGCGCCGGAGCGCGGGTCGATCGACACGACGGCCGTGCGCAGGTTCGCCGGTTCCCCCTCGAGGGTCTCGCGCGCCGAATCGATCGCCGCCTGCTGCGCCCGCGGGTCGATCGTCGTCGTGATCTGCAGGCCCTCGGTGCTGAGCACCTGGCCGCTGATCCCCGCCGCCTCGAGCTCACGGATCACCTGGGTACGCAGCAGCCCCTCCGGGCCGGTGGCCGCGTCCGCCTGCGTCGCCTGCGCGGCCGGCACCGTCGGCGGGAACTCCTGGGCGTCGCGTTCGGCGGTGTCGAGCTCGCCCATCTCGACCATGCCGTCGAGGACGTAGTTCCAGCGCGCCTCGATCGCCGGCCGGTTGAACTCGGGGTCGAGCGCCGACGGCGTCTGGATCACCCCGGCGAGCACGGCGCCCTCGGCGACCGACAGCTCACCGACCGGCTTGCCGAAGTACGCCTGCGCGGCGGCGGCGATGCCGTAGGCGCCGCGGCCGAAGTAGATGGTGTTCAGGTATGCCTGCAGGATCTCGTCCTTGGACCACTGCCTGGCCATCTTCGTCGAGATCACCAGTTCCCGCATCTTGCGGGTGACGGTCCGGTCGGCGCCGACGAGCACGTTCTTCACGTACTGCTGGGTGATGGTGGAGCCGCCGCCGGCGGTCTCCTTGCCGAGCACGTTGTCGCGGGCCGCGCGGGCGAATCCGCTCACCGAGAAGCCCGGGTTGCTGTAGAAGTTGCGGTCCTCGGCCGAGAGCACGGCGTTGCGCACGTGCTCCGGGATCTCCGCCAGGTCGACCTCGACACGGTTGCCCTCGGGTGGCACGATCCGGCTCAGCTCGGTGGTACCGTCCGCGGCGTAGACGGTCGCGACCTGGTTGGTCTTCATGTCCGACGGGCGGGGCACGTCCGTGGACAGGTACGCCACCGCGAACATCAACGCCGGCACGAGCACCAGAACGGCCACCACGGCGAGCGCGAGGTTGCCGACGATGCGCCACCGCCGCGCTTTCGCAGCGGCGGTGGGTTTTCTGTGCTGGGGGTTCGGCGGGGTCGTAGAACTCACACGTACCACTTTCTCGGATGGATCCGGGTCCGACGAAATAATCGCACCCTCTCGATCGCATGGTACGGAGTTCTGTCCCGATGTGACGGGGACCGCAGGCCGCGCAGACCCGTCCCGGCCCGCGGGCCGGGACGGAGAAACCGCCCCCGGCCTGCGGCGATACGCCGGCCTCAGGAACCTGCGCGCCGCCAGGCCCGGAACGTCAGCCCCCACGCCACCACGCACGCGAGCAGCAGCAGCGACGGGACCACCCCGGGCGTGGCGGACAGCAACCCGGCGGCCGCGCCGACCAGCGTCAGCAGCGTGACCATCGTCAGGAACCCGAGCAGCAGCTCGAGCCGCTGCCGGCGCGACGGCCGTCGGCTCACGACTTGACGCCGCCGGCGGTCAGGCCCGCGATGATGCGACGCTGGAAGATCAGCACCATCACCACCAGCGGCACCATCACCAGGGTGCCGCCCGCCATGATCGACGCATACGGGGTGACGTACGGGTCGGTTCCGGTGAAGCGGGCCATCGCCACCGTCACCGGGGCGGTCTTCTCGGTCGACAGCTGCGACATGAGCAGGAACTCGTTGACGGTCGCGATGAACGCGAGGATCGCGGTGGTGAACAACGCGGGCGCCGCGAGCGGCAGCATGATCATCCGGAATGCCTGGCCCCGGCTGGCGCCGTCCATGCGGGCGGCCTCCTCGAGCTCCCACGGCAACTCGGAGAAGAACGAGGTCAGGGTGTAAATCGTCAGCGGCAGCACGAACGAGATGTTCGGGATGATCAGGGCCTGGTACGTGCCGATCCAGTCCAGGTCGGTGAACAGCTGGAACAGCGGCGTCACCAGCGCGACGACGGGGAACATCGACGCACCGAGGATGATGCCGGTGACGAAGTACTTGCCGCGGAAGTCGTACCGCGACAGGGCGTAGGCGGTGAACACACCGACCAGCAGCGCGATCGCGGTGGTGGCCCCGGCGATGATCACACTGTTGACCAGCGCCCGGGAGAAGTTGACCTTCGCCGACGGATCCAGGGCATCCGCGAAGTTCTGCAGCGTCGGATTCGACGGCCACAGCGTGGTGCTGAACGTGTCGGCCGGGTCGCGCAGCGCCGTGACGATCATCCAGTAGCACGGGGCCAGGCCCCACACGACGATGAGCGCGACGCCGACATAGGTGCCGATACTGCCGCGCAGTGCCTTGCCGGTGCCCGGTCGGCTCATGCCGGGGTCCCCTTCCGCTGTTCTTCCTGCGTGCGCACCGCGTCGGCGCCGAGGAACCGGACCAGGACGAACGCGACCGCGAAGATGATGAGGAACGTGATCGTCGACAGGGCCGACGCGGAGTTCGCGCCCTGCCGCATCTGGTCGACCACCAGCACCGAGATGGTCGAGGTGGCCGGGTTGGAGCCCATCATGATGGCGGGCAGGTCGTACATGCGCAGCGCGTCCATCGTGCGGAACAGGATCGCGACCATGAGCGCGGGCTTGACCAGCGGCAGCGTGATCTGGGTGAACCGCTGCCAGGCGGTGGCACCGTCGACCTTCGCGGCCTCGTACACGTCCGACGGGATCATCTGCAGCCCGGCCAGGATGAGCAGCGCCATGAACGGCGCGGTCTTCCACACGTCGGCGACGATGATCGCGAAACGCGCGGGCCACGGGTCGGCGGTCCACAGGATCTCGGTGCCGAGGATCTGGTTGGCGATGCCGTCGTTGGCGAAGATGAAGAACCACAGCTTGGCGGTGACCGCCGTCGGGATCGCCCACGGCACGAGCACGGACGCGCGCAGCAGGCCGCGCCCGCGGAACGACTTCGCCATCACCAGCGCCATCGCGAACCCGATGACCGTCTCGAGCGCCACCGTCACCACGGTGAAGAAGAAGGTGTTGCCGACCGAACCCCAGAACTGCGAGCCGAGGGTACCCGGTGGGCACGGGATCGAGCCCGTCGCGGTGCCGCAGGTCTGCGTGATCCACCGGACGTAGTTCTCGACTCCGACGAAGCCGCCGGTGACGAACCGGCCCGTCTCGGGGTCGAGCTTCTTCGCGTCGCCGTGCAGCGACATCCACACCGCCCGGCCGAGCGGATACAGGATGACGACGGCCAGCACGACCAGCGTCGGCGCGACGAACGCCCATACCGGGATCCGCCGGCGCGGCTTCACGGCCGCGACCGGCGGCTCGGGGGGTTCGGGGGCTCGGTGCCGGCCGCCCCCACGGCCACGGTCGGGACCGAGCACTGCGGTCCCGACCGTGGTGGGGGGCGACTGATCCGCGGGCTCGACCTGCGGCTTCGCCATGTACTACTCCTGCATCAGTTGCCGGCGGTCTCGATGCCGGCGCGGGTGTCCGCGAGCGCCTGATCGACCGTCTTCTCGCCGCGGATCGCCGCATAGGCGTTGTCACGGATGGCCTTGGAGACCTGCGAGTAGTACGGGGTGACCGGACGCGGCTGCGCGTTGGCCAGGGATTCCTTCAGGGTCGCGAAGTACGGGTACTGCTCGAGGATCTGCGGGTCGTCGTAGACCTCCTCGAGGACCGGCGCGCCGCCGGCCTCGGCGTAGTAGGTCTGCGACTTACGCGTCTGCATGAACTCGAGGAAGTCGCGGGCGGTCACCGGCGCGTCGGAGAACGCGCTGATGCCGACGTTGTAGCCGCCCAGCGTGGAGGCGCCGGGGCCGTCCACACCCGGCAGCACGGCGATGCCGTAGCGGCCGGCGACCGACGAGGACTCACCGTCGGTGAAGAAGCCCGGCCAGGTCCGCATGAACAGGGCGCGGCCCTCGCCGAAGGCGTTCTGCGACTCGCCCTCGGTGTAGGTCTGTGCGGCTTCGGGGATGGTGCCGTCCTCGAACGAGTCGACGATGAACTGCAGGCCCTCGGCGGTCTTGTCGTCGATGGCCGGGGTGGTGCCGTCCTCGGCGACGAAGGACCCGCCGTAGGCGTTGACGATCTCGGAGACGTTGACCGTCAAGCCCTCGTAATTCTTGAACTGCCCGACGTAGCAGTCGATGCCCGCCTCCTGCGCCTTCGGGCACTGCTCCTTCAGCTCCGCCCACGTCTCGGGTGCGCGGTCGACCAGGTCCGTGCGGTAGTACAGGAACGCGCCGTTGGTGTTCTTCGGCGCCGCGTACAGGGTGCCGTTGTAGGTGGCCGAGTCGACCGTGGCGGGCAGCAGGCCGTCGGTCTCGATCGCGTAGTCGCCCTCGAGCGGCCGCAGCCAGCCGTTGGCCGCGAACTCGGCGGTGTTGGTGACGTCGACGGCGATGAGGTCGTACTCGTCGCTCTGGGCCTGCATGCGCTGGGTGATGTCGTCGCGCTGCTGGTCCGCTTCCTTGCCCAACGGCTTGAAGGTGACCTGCTCGTCCGGGTGCTCCGCGTTCCAGTCGGCGATGATGCTCTCGAGTGCCGTGTTCAGCGGATCCTGACCCTCGACGATCGTGATCGGCCCGCGGCCCTCACCGCCGGCGGCGGTGCCTCCTTCGCTGCCCGAATCCGAGCCACCGTCGGAGGAACAGGCTGTGAGCACCAGCATCGACGCGGCCGACGCCGCGACCGCTGCGCGGCGCATCGCCTTCGAGTTCAGAATCATGAATGACTCCCCGTTGAGATCGTGAGAAAACCGTCGTCGGCGGCACCGGGCCACCGACATCGGCCCTTACTCTGGCATGGAGGGCACCGAACCGCAGACATTCCACCCGACCTTGATCGGTTCCGTGTCGGCGCCCGGCACCCGGTCAGCCCAGGCGACGACCGTCGGACGTGGTGAAGACGTGCACCTGGTCCGGGTCGAACCGCAGGTGCACCCGCTCGCCCTTCTGCGGCGGATTCCGCCAGTCCCCGCGCGCGACGATCTGCTGCGGGCGGCCGGCGACCTGGGCGCGGCCGTAGACGTAGGCGTCGGAGCCGAGTTCCTCGACGACGTCGACGTCCATCTCGAGGCCGTCGGGTGCGATCTCGAAGTGCTCGGGACGGATACCGACCACCACCTCGGACTCGGTGACCCGGCCGACGACGTCGCGCGGCACCTGCACGGCGGTGTCGCCGAGCATCACCCCGCGGTCGAAGACCGGCAGCGTGAACAGGTTCATCGCCGGCGAACCCATGAATCCGGCGACGAACACGTTCGCGGGCTTGTTGTAGAGCACGCGCGGTGAGGCGCACTGCTGCAGGATCCCCTTGTCGAGCACGGCGACGCGATCGCCCATCGTCATCGCCTCCACCTGGTCGTGCGTGACGTAGACGGTGGTGGTGCCGAGGCGGCGCTGCAGCTGCGCGATCTGGGTGCGGGTCTGCACGCGCAGCTTCGCGTCGAGGTTGGACAGCGGCTCGTCCATCAGGAACACCTGCGGCTGGCGGACGATGGCGCGGCCCATGGCGACGCGCTGGCGCTGACCGCCGGACAGTGCCTTGGGTTTGCGGTCGAGGTACTGCTCGAGGTCGAGCATCTTCGCCACCTCCTCGACCCGCGCCCGGATCTCCGCCTTCGGTGTCTTGGCGAGCTTGAGCGCGAAGCCCATGTTCTCGGCGACGGACATGTGCGGGTAGAGGGCATAGTTCTGGAACACCATCGCGATGTCCCGGTCCTTGGGCTCCTGCGCCGTGACGTCGCGGCCCCCGATGAGGATGCGCCCACTGTGCACCTGTTCGAGTCCCGCGAGCATGCGCAGGGAGGTGGACTTGCCGCAGCCGGACGGGCCGACCAGGACGAGGAACTCCCCGTCCTCGATCTCGAGGTTCAGCGCGTCGACGGCAGGCGTGGTCGACCCGGGGAACAGACAGGTCGCATGGTCGAAGGTCACTGGGGCCATGGCAGGAGAATAGGCGACCCCGGCGCCCCGGTGTCCTTCCGGATCGCCGCAGGCCCGAAAAGGCACCACGGCAGGCGTAACCTGCCGGAGTGAGTTCGGAGAAGATGCTGACCCGCATCGGTGGCCTGCTCCGGCAGGCGGAATCCACCGACAACCCCCACGAGGCCGACGCGTTCCTCGCCGCCGCGCAGCGGCTGGCCACGGCGGCATCGGTGGATCTGGCGGTCGCGCGTGCCCACACGGCGAGCCGGGAGCGCCGGGCGACGCCGGTGCAGCGCTTGATCACGATCGGGGAGAGCGGGAGGAAGGGGTTGCGCACGTACGCGCAGCTGTTCCTGGCGATCGCCGCCGCCAACGACGTGCAGTGCGACATCACCACGACGTCGACGGTGATCTACGCCTACGGTTTCGCCTCCGACATCGACGTGTGCGAGGCCCTGTACTCGTCGCTGCTGGTGCAGATGGTCCGCGCCTCCGACGCCTACCTGCGTTCGGGCACCTACAAGGACGAGACGACGGTGCGCACGGTGGTCGAGACCCGCGGGGGGCGGCGCGTGCGGACGCGGGTGCGCCGGCCCGTCGCGGCCGTCACCGCGCGGCTGAACTTCCAGTCGGCGTTCGCGACGCGGATCGGGCAGCGACTGTCGGACGCCAAGCAGGACATCGAGCGGGAGGCGAGCGTCGACACGCCCGGGGCGGCCCTGGCGCTGCGCGACAAGCAGATCGAGCTGCGGGACTTCTACCGCAGCACGTCCGAGGCGCGCGGCCGCTGGCGCGGGTCCGCGGTGGGGGTGGGGCACTCGTCCGACGCCCGTCGTGCCGGGGACCGGGCGGGGCGACAGGCGCGCCTGGGTACCGGTCCGGAACTGCCGGCCGCGGCCCGGAGGTTGCCGCGGTGACCCGCCTGCGCGACACCCGGAGGACCGCCGTCTACGAGGCGGAATCCTTGGTACGCACGATGTTCGACCGGGCCGACGAGCGCGGCCTGCGGGTGGTGGAGCTGGCCGGATCGCAGCTCACCCTGCCGGTGGAGCGACGCTTCGCCTCCCTCGAGTCCGTCCAGGCGTACGTGGACTCGGTGCTGGCACTGAACTGGGTGCGGGCCCACTGGCCGCGGGCGTCGGTGCGAGCGCGCGTCCGGGCACGCGCCGGAAATTCCGCCGCTCACTACGAAAGCGATTGCGCCACAATTGCACTCCCGGAGCACCACGCGAACACCGCATGGGCATTCCGCGAGCTGGTGGTGCTGCACGAGCTGGCGCATCATCTGGATCCGTCCGATCCGGACGACCCGGCGGAAGCGCCGCACGGGCCCGAGTTCGTCGACCGGTTCCTGACCCTGGTCGGCGAGATCGTCGGGCCCGAGGCGGCGTTCGCGCTGCGCGCCTGCGGCATCGCCGCCGGCGAATGACGCCTCAGCGGAGATCGGAACGATGTGACCTGTTCTTGAACCTTCCTTGGGCGTTCCTTACCGCATGCGTGAGATTGTCCCCGAACCCCTTGACGCGCCCGGAGACCTGACCGCGCCGACCCACGCTCTGCAGGTTCCTGTTTCCGGTCCGCTTACCCAAGTTGTACCGGGTCTTGCCGACCATCTCCTCGGCCTTGTGCATCACCTTGCTGGCGAGGTGAGCCATGATGCCCTCCTTGTGGATTCCGGTGGGGACGCAGCTGCGCCCGTCGAGTGTTGCGATACCCCCGTCGCGCCGGCGGGAAACGCCTCCGGGACGTACCGATCGGTCTGATAGCACACCGCTGTCGTGCCGGCGGGGCATTCCGGTCGATCGTCAGCGAATCGATGTTTGGAATGCGTAGTGTGGGCTACATCACATTCGAACCGCACCGCGGGCCCACCGCATCGGACGAGACACCGTGCGCAGCCGAGATCCTGCCCGCAACAGCGGCCACATGCAGGCGAAGGAGAACGGTCATGAAAGGTGGGGCACGAGTCGCCGCCGGGGTGAGTATCGGATACTTCCTCGGACGCACGCACAAGATGCGGCTGGCGTTGATGCTCGCGGGGGCAGGCCTGACGGGGCGCCTACCGAACAACCCGCAGGACATCCTCAAGCGTGGGGCCTCGATGGTCGGGTCCTCACCGGAACTGGTCAAGATCACCGATTCGGTGCGGGGTGAGCTGATGAGCGCCGCCCGCGCGGCCGCGGTCACCGCCGCGAGCAATCGGATCGACTCGCTCAACGAGCGGCTCCAACAGCGGGCCACCGGGCGTCCCACGGCTTCCGAGGAGGAGCCGGAGGAAGAGGAGTCCGCCGACGAGGGTCCCGAAGACGAGTACGCGGAGGGCGGATACGAACCGGCCGAGGAGTCCGCCGAAGAGGAGTATCCCGAGGAGGAAACCGACGAGGAGGAAGCCCCCGAGGAGGGAGAAGGCGCTCCGGAAGAGGCCGAAGAAGCGGAAGAAGAGGCCCCGAAGCCCGCCCGGCGGCGACCGGCCGCCAGGCGACGCACCGGCGAATCCACGAGCCGTCCCAAGACATCCCGAGCCAAGTCGAAGGCGAAGGAACCGGAGGAGTCCGGCGACGAGGACGAGGAGCCGGCGAAGCCCCGGCGACGCAGCACCCGCGCCGAGGCATCCGCCTCCGGGCGCGCTCCGGTCCGGCGAACGAGGAAGTGAGTTCGATGACGCGATCACTCGAAGACGCCACCCGCCGGCTGGGCAAGACCGCCAAGGAGACGGCCGGCAAGGCCGGAAAGACCGCCGCCGGCACGGCGGGACAGGCCGGAAAGACGGCGAGCGGGGCTGCCGGCAGCGCCGGCAAAGCGGCACAGGACCTCTCGCCCACCAAGCACCTGCAGAAGTCACTGCAGGGCCTGGCCGGCACGTTCGCCGAGCGTGCCCTGTCGACGGTCTCCGACAAGGTGACCGGAACGGCCGGGCGCCTCAACGACTATGCCGAGGGCGGGGGAGGGAATCTGCTCGGCGCGATCACCGGTGTGCAGAAGTCCGCCGAGGGGAAGTCTCCGATCACCGCGGCGCTGAGCGGCGGCTTCGAGAACGTCAAGCAGACCGCCAAGGACAAGTTCGACGACGTCAAGGAATCCCTCGGCGGCGGCGAAGGCAAGGGTAAGGGCGGCGGCAACAAGAAGCTCAAGCTCACCAACATCGTCGAGCAGATCGACGTCGGTGTTCCGATCGACCTCGCCTACGACCTGTGGACGCAGTTCGCCGACTGGCCGAAGTTCATGAAGAAGGTCGAGCAGGTCGAGCAGGCCTCCGACGAGAAGCTGCAATGGACCGGGAAGGTCTTCTGGTCCCGGCGCAACTGGGAGTCGACGATTCTCGAACAGGTTCCGTTCGATCGGATCGTGTGGCGCTCGAAGGGCGCCAAGGGCTACATCGACGGGGCGGTGACCTTCCACGAGCTCGCCGACAATCTGACCCGGATCATCATGGTTCTCGAATACCACCCGCGGGGGTTGTTCGAGAAGACCGCCAACCTGTGGCGCGCCGTCGGCCGACGAGCGCGCTTGGAACTCAAGCACTTCGAGCGGCACGTGATGACGGAGGCCGTCCTGCACCCGGACGACGTCGTCGGCTGGCACGGGGAGATCCGTGACAGCGAGGTCGTCAAGGACGACGAGACCGCGCGGCGCGAGGAGGAGGAGCAGGAACAGGAGGAGGACGTCGGGGACGAAGGTTCGGAGGACGAACTCCCCGAGGACGAGAACGAGGACGAACTCCCCGAGGAGCAGGACGAGGAGGACGAGGGTCTGCAGGACGACGAGGACGAAGGTCTGCAGGACGAGACCGAGGAGGAGCCGGAGGAGCCCGAAGAGGACGAGGAGGCACCGGCACGGCGACGGCGCGGGGGTGCAGGCACACGTAGGGGCGCCCGGCGAGGAGCACGCACATGACCATCCAACCCGCCGGTGGCGGGGGCGGCGGAGGAGGAGGTGGCGGCGGCGGCACGATGGCCCGGCCGAACTCCTCCGGCCTCGCCGACGTCATCGACACCATCCTGGACAAGGGACTCGTCATCGACGCGTTCGTGCGAGTATCGCTGGTGGGCATCGAGCTGCTGACCATCGACGCACGCATCGTGGTGGCCAGCGTCGACACCTATCTGCGATTCGCCGAGGCGGTGAACCGCCTCGAGATCGCCGACAACGAGCCGAAGGGCCTGCCGGACCTCGTCGGTGACATCACCCAGGGCGGGGCGAAGCACAAGACCAAGGGCGCGCTCGAGGCCGCGGGCGAGAAGGTCATGGACTTCCTCGGCGACGTCGAGGACAAGCGGCAGACGGCGAGCCGACCGAAACGAAGGGGGGATTGATGTCCGCCGATCAGGCCGCAGAGGCACCCGAGAGCGAGGGCGGGCAGAGCACCGCGATGTACGTCTACGGCATCGTGCCGGCCGACGTGGAGCCCGAGGAGCACGCGAAGGGCGTGGGAAAACCCCCGAGCGACGTCGCGGTGGTGCGTCACGGCGACGTCGCCGCCCTCGTCAGCGAGATCTCCGTCGACCGGCCGCTCGGCACGCCCGACGACCTGAAGGCGCACGCCGAACTGCTGGACGGTTCCGCGGCCGTCGCGCCCGTGCTGCCGTTGCGGTTCGGGGCGGTGATGACCGACGCCGAGGCGGTGGAGAAGGAACTGCTCGAGGAGAACCACGACGAGCTGAAGGCGGCCCTCGACGAGCTCGAGGGCCGGGCACAGTTCGTGATCAAGGGCCGCTACGTCGAGAACGCCGTGCTGCGCGAGGTGCTCGACGAGAACTCCGAGGCCGCCCGGCTGCGCGAGGAGATCCGCGACAAGTCGGAGGACGCCACCCGCGACGCCCGCATGGCGCTCGGGGAGATCATCACCCAGGCGATCGAGGCCAAACGCGCCGAGGACACCCGTCGGGTGATCGACGCCCTCGAGGCCCTCGAACCGATGGTCAACGAGCGGCAGCCCACCCACGAGGAGGACGCGGCGCACATCGCCGTCCTCGTGGAGCTCGACCGGCAGGACGAGCTCGAGGAGGCGGTCGGCTCGCTCGCGCAGGAATGGGACGGCCGTGTCGAGATGACGCTGCTGGGCCCGATGGCGGCGTACGACTTCGTGATGAAGCGGGAACCGGAGGGCTGACGCATGGGACTGATCTCGGCCATCCTCACGCTGCCGCTGGCACCGGTCAAAGGCGTGCTCTGGCTCGGCGAAGTCATCCAGGACCAGGTCGAGCAGAAGATGCACGACCCCGCGACCATCCGGAAGGAACTCGAGGAGATCGACGAGGCGGCGGCGGCCGGTCACTTGTCGGAGGACGAGAAGGAGGAGGCACAGCAGGCGGTCCTGGACCGCATGATCCGGCCGGGCGGCGGCACGACACCCGCCGCGAGGGGGGAGTGAGAACCCGTGAGCGCCAAGGCGACGCCCGAGGATCCCGGCGACGGCCACGACGAGGAAGCGGGCGAGCCGCCGGCCCTGACGGCAGGTGAGGCCGCCGCGACCGCGATCGAGCACCTCGTGCAGCTGACCTCGAAGGAGCCGCAGGGCGCCACGTCGGTGGAACCGGCCGATCACGGCTGGACGGTGGAGGTCGAGGTGCTCGAGGACCGGCGCATCCCGTCGTCGGCGGACATGCTGGCCCTCTACGAGGTGGAGATCGACCTGGACGGCAACCTGCTGGCCTACCGCCGGACCAAGCGGTACGGCCGCGGCAGCAGTGACATCGGCGAAAGGGACCGGCGATGACGGTGGTGGGGGGCAGTTCGTCGCCGCAACCGTACGGGGGTGGCCATCAGTCGACGAACCTCGGCGACATCCTCGAGCGGGTGCTCGACAAGGGGCTGGTGATCGCCGGGGACATCCAGGTGAACCTGCTCGACATCGAGTTGCTCACGATCAAGCTGCGGCTGGTGATCGCATCGCTCGAGACGGCGAAGGCGGTGGGCATCGACTGGTGGGAGTCGGATCCGTGGCTCAGCAGCAAGGCCCGCAACCGCGAACTCGATCGGGAGGACGACAAGCTGGAACTCGAGAACCGGCGGCTGCGCGAGCGGATCGCCGAACTCGAGTCCGGGCAGGGCCGCCGCGAGGCCGTCGAGAGCGCTCGTGTGGAAGAGGAGGATCGTGACTGACGGAACCGGAGTGTGGCTGTACGCCGTGACGGACGACCGGCTCGCCGAGGGGGATCTCGGCGGGCTGGCCGGCGTCGCCGGCGAGTCGGTGCGCGCCGTGGGATCCGGGGGGCTCACGGCCGTCGTGGGTTCGGTGCCGCTCGCGGTGTTCGGGGAGGAGCCGCTGAAACGCAATCTCGAGGACCTGTCGTGGCTCGAGGCGACGGCCCGGGCGCACGACGCGGTCGTCTCGACCGTCGCCCAGCGCGGTCCGGCGGTCCCGTTGCGCCTGGCGACCGTCTACCTCGACGACGCCCGTGTGCGCGACCTCCTCGACGAGCGGCAGGCCGACTTCGAGTCGGCGCTGACCCTCGTGACGGGTCGCACCGAATGGGGTGTCAAGGCGTACGGCGACCGGCAGGCCCTCGCCGACGCGGTCGCGGAAGCGCAGATCGCGGGCAGCGCCAAGGGTTCGGGAACGGCGTATCTGCTCCGTCGCCGCGCGCAGCTGGCCGCGCAGGAGTCCGTCGAACGCGACGCCGCGGCCCGCGCCGACGAGATCCACTCCCGGTTGCTGCGGCAGGCCGCCGCCGGTCGGCGGCAGCCCGCGACGGATCCGGCGCTGAGCGGCCGCCGGGACTGGATGGTGCTCAACGGCACCTATCTGGTGGACGACGACCGCGCGGACGAGTTCGCGAGGGCGGTCGAGGAACTCGGCAAGGAGTATCCCGGGATCCGGCTCGAGCTGACCGGGCCGTGGCCGCCGTATTCGTTCGCCGGCGTCGAACGGGACACGGCATGAAGCACGTCGACCCCTCCGTGGACGGCGAGCGTCGCATCGCCCTGATCGATCTGCTGGACCGGGTGCTCGCCGGCGGCGTCGTCATCACGGGCGACATCAAGCTTTCGATCGCGGACGTCGACATGGTGCAGATCTCGCTGCGGGCGCTCATCTCCTCCGTCAGCACGCTGTCGGTCACGGCGATCGAGCCACCCGTCCCGCGGGACGCCCTGGAGCCTCCGGTCGATGACTGAATTCGAGGGCATCCCACCGCGTATCGACGCCGATCCCGAGTCGGTCGAGCGCGGACTGGTCACGCTCGTGCTCACCCTCGTGGAGTTGCTGCGGCAACTGATGGAACGGCAGGCGTTGCGGCGCGTGGACGAGGGCGACCTGAGCGACGAGCAGATCGAGCGCATCGGCACCACCCTCATGCTGCTCGAGGAGCGCATGGGGGAGTTGCGCGACCACTTCGGGCTCACCCCCGAGGATCTCAACATCGACCTCGGACCGCTGGGGACGCTGCTGCCCCGGGAGTGAGCCCGTGTCGTCACATGCCGGCGACCTCGATGCGGTCGTAGTCCGCGACGGACCCGGCAAGCACCCGCACGTGGTCCTCCATGGTGCCGAGCGTGTGCTCGATCGCGGTCAGCCGGCTCACGTAGTGGCCCACGGGGTATTCGGCGGTGATCCCGATACCGCCGTGCATCTGGATCGCCTCCTGACCGAGCTTCCGGGCCGACCGGCCCACCTGCAGCTTCGCCCGCGACGCGATCGTCGGGTCGACGATGCCGTCGGCGAGGGCCATGGTGGCGTACAGGCTCATGCTCGACGCCAGTTCGAGCAGGACGTACATGTCGGCCGCGCGATGGGTCAGCGCCTGGAAACGGGCGAGGGGGGCGCCGAACTGCTTGCGCTGCTTCAGGTAATCGGTGGTCAGGCGGAGCGTCTCGGACAGCGCACCGACGGCCTCCGCGCACAGCGCGGCCTGCGCCCGCACCTGGGCGGCGGTGATCGCCGAGGTGACGTCCGCGGCCTCACCGAGCGGCACGGCGGCGGCCGAGTCGAGGACGAGCTGCGCGGCGCGGCGCTCGTCGTGGGTGCGGTACGGGGTGCGGGTGACGCCGGCCGCGTCGGCGTCGACGAGGAACAGCCCGACCCCACCCTCCGGCAGCCGCGCCGAGACCACGAACGTCTCGGCGCAGTCCCCGTGCAGCACAGGGTTCTTGCGGCCGGTCAGGGTCCAGCGGTCGCCGCTGTGGGCGGCGCTCGTGGCGACCTCGACTGCCGGCCAGCGGCTGCCCGGCTCGTCGTGGGCGAACGCGAGCAGCAGCGCGCCCTCCGAGAGGCGCGGCAGGAGGTCCGTGCGCTGCGCGTCGGTGCCGACCTCGGCGACCAGGCCGCCTGGCAGGAACACCGCGTTCAGGAGCGGTTCGGGGGCCAGCGCCCGGCCGATCTCGCCCATCACGGCCATGATCTCCACCGGTCCTGCACCCATTCCGCCGTGCTCCTCGGCGAACGGCAGGCCGAGCACGCCGAGCTCGGCGAGCTGGCGCCACACGTCGGTGCTCCAGCCGCGGTCGGTATCGGCGACCTTGTTACGGGTCTCGGTGTCGTAGGTGCCCGAGAGCACGTCCCGGACCGTCTTGCGGAGCAGGTCCTGTTCGGTATCGAGTTCGAAGTTCATGACAGTGGCTCACAATCCGAGGATCGAGGAGGCAATGATCGAGCGCTGCACCTCGCTCGATCCGCCGTAGATGGACACCTTGCGGTAGTTCAGGTAGGTCGGGGCGGTGCGCTGCGCCCACTCCGGCGAGTCGATACCCTCCGCGCAAACCGGCAGCGAGTCGGGTCCGGCGATGTCGGTGAGCAGTTCGGTGACCGCCTGCTGCAGCTCCGAGCCGCGCAGCTTGAGCAGCGACGACGCCGGATTGGGCTTGCCGTCGGCGGAACCGGCGACCACCCGCAGCTGGGTGAGTTCGAGTGTGAGGAGCTCGTTCTCGATCTCGGCGAGGCGCGCGGCGAACAGCGGATCGTCGAGCAAGGTGCCGGATCCGGCACGGGTCCGTGCGGCGAGCTGCTTGGCGCGGGCGAGCCGGACCTTGGTGGCCCCCACGCGGGCGATACCGGTGCGTTCGTTGCCGAGCAGGAACTTCGCGTAGCTCCAGCCCGCGTTCTCCTCGCCGACCAGGTTCTCGGCGGGGACGCGCACGTTCTCGAAGAAGACCTCGTTGACCTCGTAGCTGCCGTCGACGAGCTTGATCGGACGGACGGTCAGGCCGGGGGTGTTCATGTCGATGAGCAGCATCGAGATGCCGGCCTGCTTCTTCGGCGCATCCGGGTCGGTGCGCACCAGGCAGAAGATCCAGTCGGCGTGCTGGGCGAGGGTGGTCCACGTCTTCTGGCCGTTGACGATGTAGTCGTCGCCGTCGCGCACGGCGCGGGTCTTGAGGGAAGCGAGGTCGGAGCCGGCCTCGGGCTCCGAGAATCCCTGACACCACCAGATGTCGAGGTTCGCGGTGGCGGGCAGGAAGCGCTCCCTGAGCTCCTGCGACCCGAAGTGCGCGATCACGGGTCCGATCATGGATGCGTTGAACGGCAGCGGATCGGGCACGGAGGCGAGCTGCATCTCGTCGAGCCAGATGTGGCGCTGGACGGGGGTCCAGTCCTTGCCACCCCACTCGACCGGCCAGTTCGGCACCGCCAATCCCTTGGCGTTGAGGATCTGCTGGCTCCGGACGACCTCGTCGCGTTCCAGGTGCCGGCCGGCCACGACTTTCTCGCGGATCTCGGCGGGGAACTCGGTGGTGAAGAACGTGCGCAGTTCGTCGCGGAACGCGAGCTCTTCGTCGGTGAGCTTCAGGTTCATGGGGGCCTTCCGTCACGGTTGTGCCTGTGCGAGCGCAACACCGGCGACGACCGATCCCCGCGCCGCGCTACCTGATTCGCCGGGACGAGGGGGTGGTTCGCTCTGGTGCTGCCTACTCCCCGACTGTAACCTGACAGTGTTAGGTTGTCCAGGTCCCGGATCCGACGAGGAGGGAGCATCGATGGCCCGGCCCCGCACCCCGCTTCTCAGCCGCCCGCTCATCCGCGAGACCGCGCTGCGCCTCGTCGACGAGCACGGCCTCGACGAACTGTCCATGCGCAAGATCGCCGCGGAGCTCGGCGTCCGCGCCCCGTCGCTCTACAGCCACTACGCGAACAAGGACGAACTGCTCGACGACATCGCCGACCGGATCGGGGAGTCCGTCGACGTCGGCGGGTTCGACACCGACGACTGGCTCGACGCGCTGCGGCGCTGGGCGAGGTCCTACCGCGCCGCCCTCGCCGAGCACCCGAACCTCGTCCCCTTCCTCGCACGCAGCCCCGGCCGGCGAGAGCTCGCCCTCGACCACGCCAATGCCGTGCACGGCGGTCTCACCCGTTGCGGCTGGCCCCCGCGCACCGCAACCCTGATCGGCGCGTCGATCAAGTACCTCGTCGTCGGCTCGGCCATCGCCTCGTTCTCCGGGGGCTTCCTGGACGATCTCACCATCTACCGGGAACGCTATCCGCATCTGTCCCAGGCACACCGGCTGCGCGAACATGCGGACGAGATCGACCGCGACGGATTCGAGCTGGCGCTCGAGTCGTTCCTGCAGGGCCTGGCACAGCGGTTCGCGAGCCTCACCGGCGCGGACCGCTGAGCGGTCTCAGGTACGGCGCAACCGCACGAACCGCAGCTGCCGGCCCGCCGCCCGATAGTCGGCCTCGCTGCCGTCGACCTCGAACCCCATCGCCGCGCACAACCGCGGCGCGACCTTCGGGTGCCGGCGCCCGTACCGCGCCATGAACTCCGCGGCGTCGTCGGGCGGCAGGAACTCGGCGGTGACCGCCAGCTTCTCGCGCCCCGACTCGATCCGCGCCGCGGGGTGCGCCCGCAGGTTGCGGTACCAGTCGGTCTGCTTCCCGAAGCCGACGGCCACGACGAATCCGCCGGACGTGTCCTCGTGGTTCACCACCTCGAGCACCGTCTGCCGGGGCACGCCGCTGCGCCGGCCGACATGGTGCAGCAGCAGGAATCTGCGACCCAGCACTCGCCCCAGCCCGATCCGGTAGAGGTGGATCGGAGCACGCAGGAATCGGCGGCGCAGCCCGGTCGGTGGTGCGGCAGGTTCGGTGAGGCGCATTCCTTCACTGTGCGCCCGAGCCGTCGGCCGCACCACCGGAACGCGGCCGCGGATCGGCTGCGAGACCCGCGCGACGGCCCTACCGTTGACCCATGCACCGTCCCATACGCATCGGTCTCCAACTCCAGCCCCAGCACCAGCCCGACTACGGGAAGATCCGCGACACCGTGCTCCGCGCCGAGGACGCGGGCGCCGACATCGTCTTCAACTGGGACCACTTCTATCCCCTCTCCGGGGACCCGGACGGCGCCCACTTCGAATGCTGGACGATGCTCGGGGCCTGGGCGGAACAGACCGAGCGCGTCGAGATCGGGGCGCTCGTCACCGGCGGCGGCTACCGCAATCCCGATCTGCTCGCCGACATGGCCCGCACCGTCGACCACATCAGCGGCGGCCGGCTCATCCTCGGCATCGGCGCCGGCTGGTTCGAGAAGGACTACGACGAGTACGGCTACGACTTCGGCACCAAGGGTTCCCGGCTGAAACTGCTCGGCGAATACCTGCCCCGGATCACCGCGCGGCTCGCGAAGCTCAACCCCCAGCCGACCCGGCACATCCCGCTGCTCATCGGCGGCGGCGGACCCCGCAAGACCATCCCCCTGGTGGCGCAGTACGCCGACATCTGGCACAGCTTCGGCGACCTCGACACCCACAGGGAGAAGGCCGGGATCCTCGCCGCGCGCTGCGCCGACGTCGGCCGTTCGCCGAACCAGATCGAACGGTCCGTGCCGTGGCGCGGTACCGGGAACGCGGCCCCGCTGGTCGAGGCAGGCGTCACCCTGTTCACCGTGGGAGTGAGCGGACCCGACTACGACCTGACGGACCTCGTCGAGGCGATCGGGTGGCGGGACGAGAACTCCGCGCCGCCGCTCTCCGGCCTGGCCTGACAGCGGGCTCGGGCCGCCGGGGACGCGGCAACCGGAGTGCAGGGTTCCCGGCTACCCGCGAGCCCACCGTTGCGCCGAACCAGTCACTCTGTTTACTGTAGTTGAAACCACGGACGGTCGAACCCAGGCGGTGAGCGGCGTGAACCCTGCGGGCGTGTGGATCGCCGGTGGATACCAATCCGACTTCGCGCGGAACCTGACCAGGGAAAATCGGAACCTTGCGGACCTCGTCGCCGAGACGGTGACGGAAACGCTGCACGACGCCCGCATCGACGCCGCCGACGTCGGGGTGATCCACGTCGGCAACGCCTTCGGACAGCTCTACACCGGTCAGGGACACCTCGGCGGCATGCCGGCCTCCGTGCTGCCCGAACTGTGGGGGATCCCGGCTACCCGGCACGAGGGGGCCTGCGCATCCGGCTCACTCGCCGTGCTCGCCGCGACGGCCGATCTCGAGGCCGGGCGCTACGACTGTGCCCTCGTGCTCGGCGTCGAACTCGAACGGTGCGTCCCCGGCGACGCCGGCACCCGGGTCATGGACGCCGCGGCCTGGGTCGGACAGGAAGGTGCCGAGGCGAAGTACATGTGGCCGTATATGTTCGACAGGATCGCCGACGAGTACGACCGCCGCTACGGCCTCGACGACGAGCACCTGCGGGCGATCGCGGAACTGAACATCCGCAACGCGCGCGCCAATCCGAATGCGCAGACCCGCAACCGGACCTACGGACCTGGGAGCTTCGGCCCGGACGACACCGCCAATCCGGTGGTCGAAGGACGCCTCCGCAGGACCGACTGCAGTCCGTTGACGGACGGGGCCGCAGGCGTGGTGCTGCTGAGCAACCGCTATCTGAGCCGGCACCCCCGCACCGTCGACGACATGACCCGCATCCTCGGCTGGGGCCACCGCACGGTCGGACTGTCCTTGTCCGGCAAACTCACCCGCGACGACGACGATCCCCTCGTCATGCCGCACGTGCGCGCCACGATCGTCGACGCGTTCGAGCGGAGCGGCATCGGCGGCGTCCGCGACCTCGACCTGATCGAAACCCACGACTGCTTCACGGTCGGCGAATACCTGGCCGTCGACCACTTCGGGATCACCGCCCCCGGCCGGAGCTGGCAGGCGATCGAGAACGGCGACCTCGAGATCGGTGGCCGCATCCCCGTGAACCCCAGCGGCGGGCTTCTCGGCGGCGGGCATCCGGTCGGCGCCACCGGAGTCCGGATGCTGCTCGACTGCCACCGCCAGATCACCGGGCGCGCCGGCGACTACCAGGTGCCCGACGCCGCCCGAGCCGCGACCCTGAATATCGGCGGAAGTACCACCACCACGGTCGCTTTCGTCGTCGGCTGAAAGGACTTCCATGGAACTCGAGATCCTGGGACGGGCGCTGTCCACCCTGCCCGCGGACGACGACCACCCGTACCGCACCGGTCCGTGGCGTCCGCAGCACACCGAGCGTCGCGCCGACGACCTCGAGGTGGTCGGCGACCTGCCGGCCGACCTGGACGGCGTGTACCTGCGTAACACCGAGAACCCGGCGCACCCCGCACTCGAAGGTCTCTACCATCCGTTCGACGGTGACGGCATGGTGCACGTCGTCGGCTTCCGGGACGGAAAGGCCTTCTACCGAAACAGATTCGTGAGGACCGACGGTTTCCTGGCCGAGCAGGAGGCCGGCGGCCCGCTGTGGGCGGGCATCGCCGAACGGCCCCAGAACTCGATCCGCCGGGACGGCTGGGGCGCCCGCGGCCACATGAAGGACGCCTCCAGCACGGACGTCACCGTGCATCGCGGCGTCGCCCTGACCAGTTTCTGGCAGTGCGGGGACCTCTACCGCCTCGACCCGACCACCCTCGAGACCCTGGGCAAGGCGACGTGGGACGGCCGATTCCCCTCCGACTGGGGCGTTTCCGCCCATCCGAAGGCCGACGCCCGCACCGGCGAGTTGCTGTTCTTCAACTACGGCACCGACGCCCCGTACCTGCACTACGGCGTGGTCGACGCCGAGGACCGGCTGGCGCACTACGTCGACATCCCCCTGCCCGGCCCGCGCCTGCCTCACGACATGGCATTCACCGAGAACTACGCGATCCTCAACGACTGTCCCCTGTTCTGGATCCCGGAGGCCCTCGCGCACGGCAAGTACGTGCCGCGCTACCACCCCGACCTGCCGATGCGGCTCGGCGTCCTACCCCGGCGCGGCCGCCCGGACCAGATCGTCTGGTTCGACGCCGACCCGACCTACGTGCTGCACTGGACCAACGCCTACGAGGACGGCGACGAGATCGTGCTCGAGGGATTCCATCAGGAGACGCCGGAACCGCCGGACGACGGCACCGGAACGCTCTACCGGCGGCTGTTCCGTTCGCTGGCGCTCGACCGCATGGGCACCCACCTGCATCGCTGGCGGTTGAACCTGCGCACCGGTTCGCTCACCGAGGAGCGGCTGTCCGAGTCCGTCACCGAGTTCGGGATGATCAATCCGCATCACGGCGGCATCCGTCACCGCTACACCTACGCCGCGACGGGGGTGCCGGGCTGGTTCCTCTTCGACGGGCTCGTCAAACACGACGTGCAGACCGGAGCAGAGGAGCACTACTCGTTCGGCGAGGGCGTCTTCGGCAGCGAGACGGTGATGGCGCCCCGCACCGGGTCCGCGGGCGAGGACGACGGCTACCTGATCACGATCACCACCGACATGAACCGGGACCGGTCCGAATGCCTGGTCTTCGACGCACGGCGACCGGCGGATGGCCCGCTCGCGCGGATCGGGCTGCCCGAACGGGTCTCGAGCGGCACCCACTCGACGTGGGCGGCGGGTTCGGACCTGCCGGGGTGGCGGGACGCGGACCGGGCCGGCGACGTCCTGAACCTATGATCATGTGTCGATGGCAGGTTCCGGCACGGTCACCGAACTCGAGCCGGGCGGTGACAACGCGATCGCGGTCACCCTCGGCATCCTCGGCGACGAATGGAACCTGTGGATCCTGCGGTACGCGTTGCAGGGCGACCGCCGCTACCGGGACTGGATCGAGCGGGGGGAGATCTCCAACGCGGTGCTGACCGCGCGGCTGACCCGCCTCACCGACGCGGAACTCTTCGAGCGGGTGCAATACCAGGCGCGGCCGGCCCGGCACGAGTACCGATTGACGGCACGCGGCCACGGCGTGTGGCCGGTCCTGCTCACCATGTGGGCGTGGGAGCAGCAGTGGGCGCCCGACCACAGGGGCCGGCTCCCGGCCCGCCGGCACACGGGCTGCGCCGCCCGGTTCACCCCGGTCCTCGTGTGCGGCCACTGCGACCGTCCCGTCGGCGCACCCGACGTCGAGGCGCAGCTCGGCCCCAGCGGGCAGTGGTCGCGGAGCGTGCCCGCGGCGACCGGGCGCCGCCGGTCCGGCCGCGCTCGCTCGCCCGAGATCCTGCCGCACACGATGGAACTGCTCGGCGACCGGTGGTCGGCGGCACTGCTCGGGGCGGCGTTCCTCGGCGCCACCCGCTACGGGCAGTTCGCCGAGCGCATGGGTGCGCCGCCGGCGGTGGTGGCCGGCCGGCTCCGGCGCTTCACCGAACTCGGCGTGCTCGAGGAACTGCCCAATCCCGCCCGCCCGGCATGGGTGACCTATCACCTGACCGACAAGGGGCGCGCGTTCTTCCCCGTCGTCGCCTGCATGATCGACTGGGGGCTGCGCTGGTTCCGCGCACCGGAGGGACCCGCGATCGTCCTGTGTCACCGCGAGTGCGACCACACCTTCACCCCTGTCCTGACGTGCAGTCACTGCGGGGAGCGGCTGCGGGCCTCCACGGTCTCGATCGAGCCGTCCGGCGGTTGACCCGCCCGTCCGGCGGCTCGATTCGGATTAGGCTCCCACCATGCCCGAATCCGTGATCGCGAAACGGAGCACCGTCGCGGCGCTGCTCCTGGCGGTGCTCCTGGCGCTGACTGCGACGGCCTGCTCGTCGGGGGGTGATCGACCGTCTGCTCCCCAGGATCTGTGTTCCCCGCCCGGAGTCGGCTCGGCGTCCGCGGCGCCGGCGAACCTGGACACGTCGGCCGCCGCCGCGGAGGACCGGTACACGACGCCGGACGTGGTGTCCCTGGACTCGGTCGACGTCGCGGGGCTGAACCTCGTCACCCCCGGCGTGCTCACCGTCGGCACGCTCTCCGACGCGCCACCGAGCATCTGCGTGAACTCGAGCGGCGAGTTCACGGGCTACGACAACGAACTGCTGAAGGCTGTCGCGGAGAAGCTCGGGCTGCGTGTGCAGTTCGTGGGCACCGAGTTCGCAGGCCTGCTCGCCCAGGTGGCCGGCCGGCGCTTCGACGTCGGCTCGTCGTCGATCACCACCACCGACGAACGGCGCCAGTTGGTCGGCTTCACCAACGGCTACGACTTCGGGTACTTCTCGCTGGTCGTGCAGAACGGCAGCCCGATCCGCGGGTTCGGCGACCTGAACGCCGCCACGCGCATCGGGGTCGTGCAGGGCACCGTGCAGGACGACTACGTCGTCAACACCCTCGGCCTCGATCCGGTGAAGTTCCCGGACTACAACACCGCCTACGCGAACCTGAAGACCGGCCAGATCGACGCGTGGGTGGCGCCGTCGCAGCAGGCCGAGGGCGCCATCGCCCCCGGCGATCCCACGTCGATCGTGCAGAACACCTTCAGCCTCAACAACTTCGTCGGCTGGGCCGTCGCGAGGGAGAACCAGCCGCTGATCGACGCCCTGAACTCCGGGCTCGACGCGGTGATCGCCGACGGCACCTGGGCCGAGCTGTACACCCGATGGGTGCCCCGGGAACTGCCCGAGGGCTGGAAGCCCGGCAGCAGGGCCGCGCCGGAACCGGACCTACCGGACTTCGCGGCGCTGGCCGCCGAGAACGCCGGCGAGGAACCGGGAGCGACGGCACCGAAGTCCACGCTCGAGCAGCTGCGCGAGACGTTCTTCTCCTGGGAGCTGTACCGGCACGCCTTCCCCGATCTGTTGAAGACCGGGTTGCCCAACACCCTGATCCTCGCCGTCACGTCGGGCGTCGCCGGGACGATCCTCGGGATGTTGCTCGCCATGGCCGGGATCTCCCGCACCCGCTGGCTGCGCTGGCCCGCCCGCGTCTACACCGACATCTTCCGGGGGCTGCCCGCCGTCGTGATCATCCTCCTCGTCGGCCTCGGTGCCGGACCGGTGGTGCAGGGCCTGACGGGCAACAACCCGTACTGGCTCGGCGCCGCCGCCCTGGCGCTGCTCGCGGCCGCCTACATCGGGGAGATCTTCCGATCGGGCATCCAGTCGGTCGAACCGGGGCAGATGGAGGCTGCCCGCGCCCTGGGCTTCAGCTACCGCCGGGCGCTGACGCTGGTGGTGATCCCCCAGGGGGTGCGGCGCGTGCTGCCCGCGCTGATGAACCAGTTCATCTCGCTCATCAAGGACTCGTCGCTCATCTACTTCCTCGGCCTGCTGGCCACCCAGCGGGAACTGTTCGCCGTCGGCCGCGACCTGAACGCCCAGACCGGCAATCTCTCCCCGCTCGTCGCGGCGGGCCTGTTCTACCTGATCCTCACGGTGCCGTTGACGCACCTCGTGAACTACATCGACCACCGCCTGCGCACCGGCCGGCCCGAGGCCACCCTCGACCCGCTCGAACAGGAACTCGTCGTGGAGAGGGGCTGACCGATGCCGACCACCGTCCCCGAGAGTGTGTCCCTCACCGGGACCGGGCTGCACCTGGCCTTCGGAACCAACCGGGTGCTGCGCGGGGTCGACATCCACGTCGACGCCGGGAAGACCGTCACCGTGGTCGGCCCGTCCGGTTCGGGCAAGTCGACCCTGCTGCGCGTGCTCAACCGGCTGCACGAACCCGACGCCGGCGACATCCTCCTCGACGACCGCTCGGTGCTGAAGGACAACCCCGACGAGCTGCGGCAGCGGATCGGGATGGTGTTCCAGCACTTCAACCTCTTCCCGCACAAGACGGTGGCCGAGAACATCGCGCTCGGCCCCCACAAGCTCAAGGGGCTGTCGAAGGAACGGGCCCGCGCGCTCGCCCTCGAACAGCTCGACCTGGTCGGGCTGAAACACAAGGCCGACTCCCGTCCCGGCAACCTGTCCGGCGGGCAGCAGCAGCGCGTCGCGATCGCCCGCGCCCTCGCGATGGCCCCACAGGTGATGTTCTTCGACGAGGCCACCTCGGCGCTCGATCCGGAACTCGTCAAGGGGGTGCTCGCCCTCATGGCCGACCTCGCCTCGGGCGGCATGACGATGGTGGTCGTCACCCACGAGATGGGCTTCGCCCGCTCGGTGTCGGACACCGTGGTGTTCATGGACCACGGCGCGGTAGTCGAGACCGGCCCACCCGAGGAACTGTTCGACGCCCCGAAAACCGAGCGCCTGCAACAGTTCCTGTCGCAGGTCCTGTAGGCCGCTCCGCGGCCGGTGTGTCCTTTGGGCGGCTGGGGCAGCCCAAAGGGCACACCGGACGTTCACCTCGTCTTTCCCTTCGCCTGGTTTCGGTCTCCTACGGTGCCCGCGTTGAACCGATTCGACGAGGGAGTACCTGTGAGTCCGAAGCCCCTGCCGCTGATCGTCACGCACGACGGCAAATCGTCACGCGCCGCCGTCACCTGCCGCTACAAGTGCGGCAACGCGTGTTCCCACGCCGTGCCCAACACCTCCGGGGGCGAGTACTTCGGTGACGTCGTGCGCACCGCCATGAGCCGGCGCGGCGTGCTGCGCGGCGGCGCGATGGCGGTGCTCGCGGTCGGTGCGGGCGGTGTGCTCGCCGCGTGTGCCGACGACGCGGGCAGCACCGGCGGCGCCACGACGTCGGGCCCGGCGGACCTCGGCCCCGCGCCCACCGGCACCGACTTCACCGCCGTCGTCCCGAACACCGACGACGTCGTGACCGTTCCCGAGGGCTACGACCAGTCCGTCGTCATCCGGTGGGGTGACCCGGTGCTGCCGGATGCGCCCGCCTTCGACATCGGCAACCAGACCGCGGCCGCGCAGGAGAAGCAGTTCGGCTACAACAACGACTTCGCGGGGCTGCTGCCCGTCGACGGCGTGCCGAACACCTACCTGCTGGTGGTCAACCACGAGTACACGTCCGAGCCCTTCATGTTCGCCGGCTACGATCCCGACAACCCCACCGAGGAGCAGGTGCGCATCGGATGGGCCAATCACGGGCTGTCCGTCGTGCAGGTCAAGGGTGAGGCCGGATCCGGTCGTCTCACACCCGAATTCGGCCCGCACAACCGGCGTATCACCGGTCTGACCGAGTTCGTTCTCACCGGTCCCGCCGCGGGCAGCGACCTGGTCAAGACCGCCGCCGACCCGACCGGCACCCGCGTGCTCGGCACCCTGAACAACTGCGCCGGCGGTCTCACCCCGTGGGGCACGGTGCTCTCCGGCGAGGAGAACTTCAACCAGTACTTCGCCAACGCCGAGAACGTCACCGACCCCGTCGCCGCCGAGCGACTGGCACGCTACGGCCTCGAGGGCGGCGCGTCGGAACGCCTGTGGGAGCGCTTCGACCCGCGTTTCGACATCGTCGCCACCCCCAACGAGGTCAACCGGTTCGGGTGGGTCGTCGAGGTGAACCCGTGGGACGCGACGTCCGTGCCGGTCAAGCACACCGCCCTCGGACGGTTCAAGCACGAGGCCGCGACGATCCACGTCACGGGCGACGGCACCGTCGTCTCCTACAGCGGCGACGACGAACGCTTCGACTACATGTACAAGTTCGTCTCCTCCCGCAAGATGCAGCCCGGCACGTCGCAGGCGGCGATGCGGCACAACATGACGCTGCTCGACGCCGGCACCCTGTACGTGGCCAAGCTGACCGGTGAATCACCGGACGAGATCGACGGCAGCGGCGCGCTTCCCGCTTCCGGCACGTTCACCGGCACGGGAGAGTGGATTCCCCTGCTGCGCACCGCCGAGGACGGCCGCGGCGAGTCCCTGGTCGACGGCATGACCGCCGAGGAGGTCGCGGTGTTCACCCGTCTGGCCGGGGACAAGGTCGGGGCCACCAAGATGGACCGGCCGGAGGACTTCGAGCCGAACCCCGTCACCGGCAAGGTCTACGTCGCGTTGACCAACAACACCAAGCGCGGCGAGGACGGCAAGGCCGCCGCCGACGTCGCGAACCCCCGCAACAACAACAAGAACGGGCAGGTGCTCGAGATCGACGACGACCACGCCGGCACGTCGTTCACGTGGAGCCTGCTGCTGGTCTGCGGCGATCCGGAGGCCGCCGACACGTACTTCGGTGGTTTCGACAAGGCGCAGGTCAGCCCGATCTCGTGCCCGGACAATCTCGCCTTCGATCCGCACGGCAACCTGTGGATCTCCACCGACGGCAACGCCCTGAAGTCCAACGACGGACTGTTCAGCGTCGCGCTCGACGGCCCGCGCCGCGGGGAGACCAAGCAGTTCCTCACCGTGCCCGTCGGTGCGGAGACGTGCGGACCGATCGTGCAGGAGAACCGCGTCGTCGTGTGTGTGCAGCACCCGGGCGAGACCGACGACGCCACGTGGGACGCCCCGTCGTCGCACTGGCCCGACGGCGGCACCTCGCAGCCGCGCCCGGCCGTCGTCGCGGCCTGGAAGTCCGACGGCCTGATCGGCGCCTGACCCCGTGCGCGCTTCTGGTAGCGGCTGCTACCAGAAGCGCGCACGGGTGCCGTCAGGCGCCCAGGCGGCGGGCGAGGTCGATCAGGTCGTCGGCGATCACGTCCCAGTCCTGTTCCGCGCGCAGGTCCGTGGTCTGGGCCGGGCCGTGCTCGGTGGGTCGCGCGAAGAACGCGGTCCTCAGGCCGCAGGACCGCGCGGCCGCCAGGTCCTCGTTGTGGGCGGCACACATGCACACCTCGCCCGGCTCCAGGCCCAGGATGTCGACCGTGCGCAGATACGCCTCGGGCATGGGCTTGTAGGCTCGCGCGACCTCGGCACCGAGGACGGCGTCCCAGGGCAGGCCCGCCCGTTTGGCGATGTCCACCATCATGCCGATGTTGCCGTTCGACAACGGGGCGACGACGAAACGCTGCTTCAGCCGGGTCAGTCCCTCGACGGCGTCGGGCCAGGGATCGAGCCGGTGCCAGGCGAGATTGAGCCGATCGAGATCGGTCCCCGGCACGGCGGCCGGATCGATGCCGACCGTACGCAGCGCCTCGTCCAGGTTCTCTCGGTGCAGCACGTCCAGCCGCACGAACGGCCGGGTGCCCGCTCGCACCGCCTGCATCGCCGGCTGGTAGCGAGCCCGCCAGGCGTCGGCGAAGACGACCGGGTCGATCGACTCGTCGTAGCGGGCCAGCAGGGGCGCCGCCTCCCGCGCGATGCTGGTGCGCCAGTCCACCACCGTGCCGAACACGTCGAAGACCAGTGCCTTCACCCCGGAGATGCTCATACGCCGCATCCTCCCAGCACCGCCGGGCCGGTGCACGTCAACCAGCACCGCCGGGCCGGTGCACGTCATCCAGCACCGCCGGGCCGGTGCGCGTCAGCGCAGCACCGCCGCCCCGAGGAACTCGCACGCCTGCAGCGCCAGCGCGATGTCCAGCTTGTCGTGCACCGCGGGTGCCCCGGTCGGGTCGCCGAGCGCCTTGTTGATCCGGTACTTGACGGTGTTGCGGTGCAGGTTCAGCCGTTCGGCGGTGTGCAGGTGGCTCTCACCGGTGGCGAAGTAGGTGCCGAGGGTGACCCGCAGCATCGCGGCCTGTTCGGTGTCGTCGGCGAGCGGACCGAGGATCTCGCCCACCCATGCCCGCGCGGCGTCGAGGTTGCGGGCGAGCAGCGACACCACCGCGACGCCCCGATCCCCGAAGCCGACGACCCGCCGGGTGCACGTGGTCTGCGCCACCGCAATCGAATACGCGGCCTCGGCCTGCTCGTGCGAGCGCCGGAAGCCGGCCAGGCCGGAACCGGGCAGGCCCACCGCGAGACGGCCGGCCGGATGGGAGCGCACGACGGCGTCGAGCGCCGCCGTGTCGATCACCGGCCGGCGCCGATCGAACGGAAGCCACGCCCACACCGTGCGCCGGTCGATGGCGGTGAGGATCGGCGGGGCGTCCGACCCGAGATGCACCGCCACCGCACGCACCAGCCGGTCCAGCGGATTGATGGCACCGTCCGCGGATTCGACTGTGGTCCAAGCGATCACCCCGACGTGACAGCGGTCGAGCCGGTACCGGGTCTCCGCCTCGAACGCCGCGGCGTCGGTCTCGGATCCGTCGACGAGGCCGTGGATCAGGGCGGAGTGCACGTTGCCGCGCACGGCCGACCACCGGCGACGTTCCTTCTCGTACGCGTCGAACACGTACAGGGTGATCCAGTCGATGTACCGGTAGACCACCGCGGAGATGTACTCGACGACGTCGAGGGTCACCTGCGGCGGCAGGTTCATCGACCGCACCTCGTCGAAGCACAGCCGCATGAGGTCGTTCTGCCCCATGTGGTACGCCCGGACGAGGGAGTGCGACGGCACGTCGCGCTGCGCGAGACGGAGCGCGTATTCCACTGCCGCCGTTGTGGGTTGGAGGTGGTCGGCAGGGATCTCGTTGGTGAGCACGTGGATGATCGTCGCGATGTTGCCGTGCACGCTCGCCTCGAGGAGTTCGACGAGTTGCGGGTCCTCGTCGAGGTGGGCGATCTCGCGCGCCATCATCGCGGTCATGGACCGGCTGATCTCCCGCTGGCGGGCGTCGAAGCGGCGCGCGACCTCGGCGACGACGCGCCGGACGTCGTCGGCGGCCGACGATGCGCCCGCCGGCTGTCCCGAGAGCACCGGATCAGCCACGGCCCGTGCTCCGCAGGTGCCGCAGCGCCGACTCGGCGGCGTTGTAACCGCACATCCCGTGCGCGCCCGCCCCGGGCGGGGTGGAAGCCGAGCACAGGTAGACACCCGGAACCCCGGTGCTGTAGGGGTCCAGTGCAATTCGTGGCCGGAAGACCACCTGCAGGTCGGCGTTGGCACCGCCGACGATGTCCCCGCCGATCTGGTTGGGGTTCTGCCGCGCGAGGTCGGCCGGTGTGGTCGTCGAGGTCGCGACGACGCGGTCCCGGAACCCCGGGGCGAACCGCTCGATCTGCGCGACGATCGCGTCCGTCGCGTCACCGGCGTAGCCGGCCGGGACGTGGGCGTAGGCGTACACCGGGTTCAGGCCGCCCGCCGAGCGGGTCGGGTCGGCGACGTACTGCTGGCCGAGCAGCACGAACGGCTTCGCCGGCATGCGGCCCGTCGCGACGTCGCGTTCGGCCCGGGCGATCTCGGCGAACTCGCCGCCGAGGTGGACGGTCCCGGCCCGCCCGCAGTCCGGATCGGTCCAGGGGATCGGGCCGTCGATCGCGAAGTCGACCTTGAAGGCGCCGGGAGCGTGACGGAACCTGCGGTAGGACTTGGCGATCCGCGACGGCACCCCGTCACCGAGGATGTCGAGAGCGGCGCCGGGGGCGACGTCGAGGAGCACGACGTCCGCCGGCGGCAGGTCCGCCGCGCGACGGACCCGGACGCCGGTGTGCACCTTGCCACCGTGCTCGGCGAGCTGGGCGGTCAGTGCGCGCGCGATCGCCGCGGAGCCGCCCTCGGCCACCGGCCACCCGTAGCGGTGGCCCGCGGCGGTGATCATCAGCCCCACGGCGGACGTCGCCGGGCGGTCCAGCCGGTGGTAGGCGTGGGCGGCGACGCCGCCGAACAGGGCCCGTCCCTTCGGCGTGCGGAACCAGCGGGCCGCGGCCGTCGCGGGCAGCAGGGCCCGCGGCCCGAACCCCGCCAGCCGCAGCGGGTGGCGGGGGACGTTCAGCACCGGCCGCATCAGGTCCGCGGCGAGCGCGTCGAACCCGGATGCGAGGTCGGCGAACATCCGCCGCCACCGCGGCCCGTCCGCGCCGAGACCGGCCGCGGTGACGTCGAGGGAGCGGTGCAGCAGGGCGGCCTCACCCCCGTCGAGGGGGTGGGCGCAGTCGACCTCCGGCCACCGCCACCGCAGGCCGTACCGTTCGAGGCCGAGGGTCTGCAGGTAGGGGGAGCCGGCACCCATCGGATGGAAGGCCGAGCAGTGGTCGTGGACCAGGCCGGGGACGGTGAGCTCGCCGGAGCGGGTTCCGCCGCCGATCTCCTCGGCTGCCTCGAGGACCTGGACGTCCACGCCGCGACGGGCGAGGTGGACGGCGGCGGCGAGCCCGTTGGGCCCGCTGCCGACCACGACCGCCGTACTCACGCCTGCACCTCCAGCTGTTCGGCGTCTGTGCGGTCCATTGTCCACTGCACGTCGAACGGGATGGGTCCGTTGGGCAACCAGGGCTGCTCGGCGACGGCGTCGGCCACCCTGTAGGTGCCGCGTTCGATCACGCCGAGGGCCGCGTCGATCACCTTGTACTCCTGGGTGCCCCGGTGGATGGGCTGCGATTCGATCCACGCGACGACGAACTCGCCGGGGGCGAAGTTGCAGCGGCGCTGGATGGCGGCGATGAGGTGCTCGTTGTGCAGGTGACCGTCCCCGAAGTTGAAGGCGACGATCGAGTTGCAGGAGAACTCGGCCTCGCGCAGGTCGTAGGTGTCGATGTCGTCCCCGAGGTGCCGCATCATGAGGGAGAACAGTGCCCGGCCCTGGCTGTGCAGGGACCGCCAGCCGAGCAGCTGGTGCATCACCACGTCCGCGACGTCCTCGGGGTAGGTGGCGAGCAGCTGGGTGCGGGTGTTCTGCGCACCGCGGACGATGTGCCGATTCAGCTTCTCCTCCGCGCCCGGCGCGAACGCCCAGGTGGCGGACGCCCAGTTGCCGGCGTACTGCCGCATCGACGGCAGGAACGACACCAGGTCGGGACGCAGATTGCCCAGCACCGGGAAGAAACACAAACCGGCGGTGATCCCCCCGGCCAGCCACAGCGACGACATGTCGGTCACGGCGTAACCGTCCCACGCGGGGAAGCCCCAGAACAGGAAGACCGTGGCGTAGGCGAACAGCAGATTCCATTCCAGCGGCACCGCGAGCGGGAAGGTCGACGCGATGAAGAAGTGGAACGCCACCATCAGCAGCACGGCGAGCAGCGTGAGGGTGCGGTTCGTGGAGAACAGCAGCACGAGCGGCGTGGCGATCTCGACGAGGGTGCCCAGGACGTGCCCGACACCGCCGGCCAGCACGGACGGGCGCAGATCGTTCGGGAAGCTGCGGTAGTGCGCGCGCTTGATCGTCCTGGACAGCATCCACGGCGTGTTGCTGATCATCGGCGGGATCACCATCGAGAAGTGGTGACCGAACTTCGAGACGCCGGCGCCGACCCAGACGGTGACGATGAGCAGCTTGAGGGCGACGATCATGTCGACGAACGGCAGGAAGGTGAAGAACACCAGCGCGGGCAGGTACTGCTCGCTGCGCGCCGCAATGAAGATCACCTTGTCGCGCAGGCCGATCAGGACGAGCAGCACGACGATCGGTGCCACCACCGCGGGCCGGACCAGTCCGGCGTTGTCGGCGATCACCGCGTCGACCGAGGCGGTGTGGACACCCGGAAGGACGATGGCGGCAAGAAGATTGACGAGCAGGACGGCGTAGAGCGCGACGTCGCCGGCGGTGCGGCGGTCACCGGCCGTGCCCGGCACCTTGCCCGGCCACGGTGGGAGCCGGATCGTGTCCGGCTTCAGCCAGGAATGGAATCCGCCGGTCATCGGCTTGAAGTGCCCGGCGAGCGGGCCCCACGAGCCGCCGACGCCGAGCGCCTCCACCAGCACCGTCCACAGGATCAGCTTCTGGTAGACGATCGGCTGGTTCCACCACGACGCCACGTCGAGCCAGGGCAGGCCCGAGGTCAGCGTCGCGAGGGCGGTGCCGGCGCCGACGTAGAGGACCAGCAGCTTGAGGATGTAGACGGTGTGCACCATCTTCGGGGTGCCGAATCCGTGGTCGACCCAGTGGGTCGACATGGCCCGCAGCCGATCCCGGAACGGGAGCTGACGGAAGGTGGCGGGATCCACTTCCGGGAAGTGGCCGGTCTTGAAACCCATGGGAATTCGCCTTTCGGGTAGGGGCGGCCGCCCCACCGGCCCGGGGCCGGCGAGTCGGAGCGTGTGGTGTCTCGGGGAGCGGTCAGGCGTGCACGGGAGCCCCGTGGCTGCGCCGCAGACCGGGCTTGTCGATCTTGCCGACGGGGTTGCGCGGCAGGTAGTCGACGACGTGTACCTCGGCGGGCACCTTGACCCTCGTCAGCCGCTCGGCGACGTGGGTGAGCAGTTCGGCCCCGGTGACGGTCCGGCCGGGGCAGGTCACGACGTACGCGACGGGGACCTCGCCGTACACCTCGTGCGGCGCGCCGATCACGGCGGACTCGAGGACCGCGGGGTGGGTGGCGAGTGCGTTCTCGATCTCCTTGGGGTACAGGTTCTCCCCGCCGCGGATGATCATGTCCTTGATGCGGTCGACGAGGGTGAGGTAGCCGTCCTCGTCGAGCCGGCCGACGTCGCCGGTGTGCAACCAGCCGTCGACGACGGTGCGGGCGGTCTCCTCGGGCCGGCCGAGATAGCCGCGCATCACGTTGGGGCCCTTGATGAGCACCTCGCCGGTGGCGCCGGGCGGCAGGTGCCGGCCGTCGGGTCCAACGACGGCGATCTGCTGACCGGGCAGCGCGGGGCCGACCGTGCCGAGCTTGCGGGGGCCGTCGACCGGGTTGCACGCCGACGCGCAGGTGCCCTCGGTGAGCCCGTAGCCCTCGACGACGACGAGCCCGAAGCGCTGCTCGACGCGGTCGAGGAGTTCCTTCGAGATCGGGGCCGCGCCGCAGATCGCGAAGCGCAGCGACGAGGTGTCCACCGGGGTGTCCTGCGGCTGGGAGACCAGCAGGGCGTAGATGGTGGGCACGGCCGAGAAGTACGTCGGTCGCAGCCGGGCCACGTCGCCGAAGAAGCGGTCCGGGGAGAACCGGCCGGTGATGCTGAGCTGAGCACCGGCCAGCAGGGGCGCGAGGAAGCTGACCGCGATCGCGTTGACGTGGAACAGCGGCAGGATCAGCAGGCAGTGGTCGGTCTCGGTCAGCCGCAGGTGCGTGCGGAAGGAGTCCGCCATGAACTGCAGGTTCGCGTGGGTGAGCTGCACGCCCTTCGGGCGGCCCGTGGAGCCGGAGGTGTAGATCAGCAGGGCGGTGTCGTCGGGTTCCGGGTCGGCGCCGGCCGCCCATCCGGCGGGAGCGGCGACGGCCATGTCGTCCACGTGGATCACCGGTCGGCCGCCCGACGGGGCGCCGGCGCCGGCGTTCACGACGAGTGCGGCTCCGGCGTCGTCGATCTGGTACCCGGCCTCGCTCGCGGTGAACGCCGGATTGACGGGGGTGGCCGTCGCGCGCAGCCGCCACGCCGCCATGAGGGCGACGAGCAGTTCGGCCCGGTTGGGCAGCATCACCGCGACGACGTCACCCGCTGCGATGCCGTGCTGCTGGAGCTGCGCCGCGAAACCGTCGACTCTGCGGGCGAATTCGGCGTAGGTGAGCTGCCGGTTGTCGTCCCGCACGCAGGGCCGGTCCGATTCGCGGTGCCACACCAGGTATTCGATCGTCACTACCGTCGGTCCTCTCGTTTTCGGCTGACCACGACGGTAGTGACGGGGATCACGTCCCGGCTACGGCCTCGCGGGCTCGAGTTCCGGCCGGGTGTTGTCCTCCGAGCACAAACACCGCGCCGCCGGCTGCGGAAGGCAGCCGGCGGCGCGGAGCGGATCGTCAGGGGGCCGGATCGCCCGAGGCGGCGGGCTGCGGCGCCGCCGCGACGTGCATCGCCCGGGCCAGTGCCGCCTCCTCGGGCGCAGCGGTCCGTGCGGCACCACGCCGGCGCAGGTACCGGGTCTTGAGGTGGTACGCGGCGACGATGACGGCGAGCGCGATCAGCGACTGCACCAGTTCGGCGCGGGCGCCGGTGAACCACATGCCGACGAGGATCGCGACGATGACGGCCGTGACGACGACGGGCAGGACGGGGTAGAGCCACACCCGGAACTGCAGGATCTCGGGCGACGTGCGTTCCCAGCGGCGGCGCAGCACCAGTTCGGACAGGCAGATCATGATGTACACGAACAGGCAGATCGCACCGGACGACGTGACCAGGTACAGGAAGATGGTGTCGGGCCAGACGTAGGCGGCGACGATGCACACGTATCCGACGAACGTGCACGACAGCACGCCCTTCAGCGGGACACCGCGGGAGTTGACGGCCGTCATCCAGGCGGGGGCGTCGCGGTGGGCACCGAGCACGAACAGCATGCGCGACGCGGTGTAGAGCCCCGAGTTCAGGCACGAGAGCACGGCGACCAGCACCACGAAGTTGAGGATCTCGGCCGCGCCGGGGATACCCAGGACCTCGAGGGCGGACACGAACGGGGATTCGCCGACGACGTAGCTGTCCCACGGCAGCATGGTGACGAGCAGGAACGTCGCGCCGACGAAGAACGCGAGGATCCGGAACACGACGGTACTGGTGGCGCGGCGGATCGCCGCGGCCGGCTCCTTCGACTCCGCCGCGGCGATCGTGACCAGCTCGGCTCCCGTCATCGAGAAGATGACGGCGACCACTCCGACCAGGACAGGGGTGAAGCCGTTCGGCAGGAAGCCGCCGTGGGCGGTCAGGTTTACGAACGACAGGTCGGCCCCCGGCCAGACGCCCAGCACGTAGAGACCGGCCAGGACGAGGAACGCGATGATCACCGCGACCTTGATTCCGGCGAACCAGTACTCGGCCTCACCGAAGTTGCCGACCGACAACAGGTTCACCACGGTCATGATCAACAGCAGGCCGGCCGCCATCAGCCACAACGGAACACCGGGGAGCCAGCGGCCGAGCAGGGTGGCCCCGACCACGGCCTCGATTCCGACGACGACCACCCAGAAGTACCAGAACAGCCAGCCGGTGGCGAAGCCCGCCCAGTTGCCCATAGCGTCGCGGGCGTACTCGGTGAACGAGCCGGTGCAGGGCTTGGCGACGGCCATCTCCCCGAGCATGCGCATGACCAGGAAGACGATGAGTCCGCAGATCAGGCAGGTGAGGATCGCGCCGGGGCCGGCCTGGCCGATGATCGCGCTGATGCCCACGAAGAATCCCGCGCCGATCACCCCGCCCATGGACAGCATGGTGAGATGACGCCTCTTCAGCGCGTGACCCAGGGTGTCGGACCTTTCGGCCGGTGAATCGGTGTGCACGGCACTCCCTTCGAGACCTGGTGTGCGGCGCCGTGGGGTGCCGGTTCCGGCGTCCCGGCGGCGCTGTCGCTCGGATGGGAGAACCCTACGACCGCGATGTGACCCACGACATGTCCGTGATGTACACAATCGTGAGTCACACCCGCCGTCGGGGCGATTGTCCGTCGGATTCAGACCGGTTGCGCCTCGTCCGGCGCCGCCTCGGGTGCCTGCGACGTTTCGGGCTTCTGCGACGTTTCGGGTCCCTGCGGCGTTTCGGGTCCCTGCGCCGCCTCGGGTTCCGAGGGCGCACGATCCGTCGGGGTGAGCAGCACGTAGCTGCCCGCGGCCAGCAGCACCGTCACCACCGGGGCGAGCTGCGCCCACGTCGTGCTGACCTCCTGCACGGTGAGCACGATGCCCGCGACGGAGGAGATCAGCCACGCCAGCGCCCCGCCGGACGCGGTACGGGGCATGATGCGCCCCCGATCGCGCAGCACGTAGACCACCGCGATCGCCACCCACGCGGTGATGAGCACGCCCTGCCAGGCGAGGGCCTGCAGCAGGTATCCCAGCACGTCGGTGAGCATGAGCAGGTAGGCGAGCACCGCGGTGACCACCACCCACACCGGCCGGGGCACGTCGAGGCGCAGTGCCCGGTGGACGAACACCTGCAGGTTGGTGGAGGCGAGGTAGAAGTTGGCCGAGTTGATGCGGGTCTGGGACACGATGATCAGCAGCACGCCGGCGAAGCCGAGGGAGCCGACGACCGCCTCGACCACGCCGGTCTCGGTTCCGGCGATGTCCCAGGCGCCGAGGAGGTAGAGGCCGACGAGTCCGTTGACGCCGAAGGTCAGCGCGTAGAACACCCAGCCGAAGGTGACGGTGCCGTGGAAGCCGGCGTCGGCGCGGCGACCGAGCCGCGCGTAGTCGAAGGTGTACATCATCAGCACCCAGACGCCCATGTAGACGAGGTAGGCGGTGAGCCAGCCCGGAAGCGGACCCGAGGCCACCGTGGCGGTGAGCCACCCGGTGGGGTAACCCTGCTGCACGGTCGCAGCCACCACGACGGCGACCATGCCGACGAGGTAGAACGGCAGCAGGATCCCGTTGAGCTTGTCGAGCCATGCGGCCACGCCCCCGATCACCACCGGGATCATGTACACCGTGCACAGCAGGTACCACAGCCGGATGTCGCCGCCGAAGTACTCCTGCAGCGCCACCGCGACGATGGAGCCTTCGAAGACCCCGTAGTAGAGCGCGGTGGCCGCGAACAGCGCCGGGGCGAGCAGCGAGCCGACGGCGCCGAACATGCGCCGGGACAGCAGCTCGACGGACAGGCCGGTGTGGATCGCATAGCGGGAGAGCAGCAGATTGACGACGCCGAAGGTGGCGATGGAGGCGGCCATCCCGGCGAGGGTGGCCGGTACCCCGACCGCGCCGGCCGAGGCGACCGCGATGTAGAGCCAGAACATGGCGCTGAACATGGCCCACCAGGCCATCGTCAGCGACCAGCGGGACAGCCGGCCGGATTCGGGCACGCGATCGCGGTCCACGGGGGATTCGGGGGCGGAGTCGGTGAGGTGATCGGACATGGGGGTCGCCTCTCGAGGGGAGGGAATCCGAACCGGCGCAGGGGCGCTCGACCGCCCGCGGCACGGGAGGTTCGGCAAGGGGAGTCTTCGGGGAGGGGAGAGTCTTCGGGGAGGGGAGAGCGGGAAACCTCAGGCGGGGCAGCGGGATCGCTGCCCCGCCTCACGCGTCAGGACCAGTGCGCGACGGAGCGGGTCCGCAGCAGGTCGCGGAACTGGGCGGTGGTGGTGGGCAGCAGCGCGCCGGTGCCCCAGTCGACGATCACGCCGTAACGGCGCACGAGGTCGAGCATGGACAGCTCCCCGCTGCGGTAGCGGGCGGCGACGGCTTCGGGGTCCTCGCCGAGCCAGCCCTCGCGCGATGCACGGATCTCCGTGCGGAGCCGATCGGTGGCGTCGTCGTCGAGCTCGTAGCGGTCGATCTCGGGGTCCACCGGCACGACGACGACGCCGTAGTCCAGGGCAGCGCGCTCGACGGAAACGTAGCCGTCGATCACGTCCTCGAGCACGGCCTCCGGGTCCCGCTGCAGCGGATCCCCGTACCCCCCACCGCCCGCCGACGGCCGCTCGAACGAATCCCCGGACTGGACCGGCACATTCGAGAACACGGACCCCAGGAAGCGCTCCTCGGGAGTGCCGCGGTTGAGCCAGACGCCGTGCGGGATGGACGGCAGACCACCCTCGATGCCCCACGTGACCGAGCGGGAACGGTCACAGCAGTACGACATCACGCTGTTGTCGCTGTCGGTGAGGACGCCGCCCTTGGACAGGCCGCACCCACCGCGGTATTCGCCGGGCCCACCGGAATCGGTGATGATGGCATGCTCGGTGGTGAGCACGGGCGTAAGGCGTTCCTGCCCCTCGCAGGGCTGCACGGCCAGACCGATGCCGAACACCGGTGCGGTGGCGCTCGATCCGTCCTTCGAGCTGCGGCCTCCCCAGCCGCCGGCCATCCAGTCGTACCACATGAAGAACGGCCGCTCCTCGGTGCGGGCGTCGCGCCCGCCGACGAGCAGGTACTCGAGGTTGAACGAGCAGGCGATGGCCCGGGAGGGCACGACCTTCGACCACAGTTCGAAGATCGCGTTCATGATCTTCTCGTAGGGACCGGAGCAGAACCCGGTCACCGCGTGCGGCCAGCCCGCGTTGACGACGGTGCCCTCCGGCCCGAGGTCGGTGTGAATCGCGTTGTACAGACCCGAGTTCAGCGGCACGTCGGGGAAGAACGACTTGGTACCCGCCACGATTCCGGAGAAGGCGGTGCCGTAGCCGCTGTTGAGGAAGCTGGCGACGGCGGGCGCACTGCCGGTCAGGTCGTAGCTGAGCTGGTCGCCCTCGATCGTCATGGTGACGCGGATCGGGACGAGGCCCTCGGGACGCGCCGGATCGGAGTCGAGGTAGTCCTCGGTGGTCCAGGTGCCATCCGGCAGGTCGGCGACCCGGCTGCGCACGATGCGCTCGACGTAGTCCTGGACCTCGCGCATCGCATCGGTGACGGTGCCGCGACCGTATTTGTCTACCAGCCGGTGGATTTCGCGTTCACACACGCCCGTCGCCTCGGCCTGGGCGTGCAGGTCGCCCATGCTGATCTCCGGCGACCGGGTGTTCGCGACGAGCAGTTTCGCGACGTCGGCGAGGAAGCGGCCCTCGTGCCACACCCGCACCGGGGTGATCCGCAGGCCCTCACCGAAATGTTCGGTGGCGGTCACGTCGAACGAGCCGGGGACGCTGCCGCCGATGTCGGCCCAGTGTCCCTTGTTCTGCGCGAAGGCGATGAGGACCCCGTCCGCGAAGATGGGCCGGATGAAGCTGACGTCGTTGAGGTGGGTGCCGCCCCGGTAGGGGTCGTTGACCATGAAGATGTCGCCGGGGTTGATGTCGGAGCCGAATTCCTCCAGCACGGCCTTGCACTGGAAGTGGAGGGTGCCGACGTGGACGGCGATGTCCTGGCTGCCCTGCATCACGGTGTTGCCCTCGGCGTCGCACAGCGCGGAGGAGAAGTCCCGCGAGTAGATGACGAACGAGTAGCAGGTGCGCAGGATCTGCTCGGACATCAGGTCGACCGAGGTGGCGAACGCGTTCTTGAGGACCTCGAACGTGACCGGATCGAGGGTGGGGGACGTGGTGGTCATCGGGACTCCTGGATGTCGATGCGGATGTTCGCCCACTCGTCGATGGTGGCGGTGGTCCCCGGGGGGACGACGGTGGTGGAGTCGAGCTGGGTGATCACGGCCGGACCGGGAATGCGCGTACCGAACTCCAGTGTGTCGCGGTCGAAGACGGGGGTGTCGAGCCGCCCGCGTGCCTCGTCGAAGTAGACGCTGCGCCGTTCCACGGGCACCGGCTCCGCGGTGGTGGGTTCGGTGGTGCGGGGGAAGTTCGGCTTCGGCGTGGTGCCCACCGCGCGCAGGCCGATCTGGTAGATCTCCACGGGCGTGTCGTCGCGCCGGAACGAGTAGTCCCGCTCGTGCTCCTCGTGGAATCGTTCGACGGCCTCCGCGAGGAAGCCGGGGCCGCTGCCGGCGGTGACGGTGAGCGAGCGCCACTGCCCCGCGTAGCGCATGCTGACGTGACGGTCGAGGACCATCCGTTCGGGTGCGACCCCCTCGTGGCGCAGACGCTGCGTGCCCTCCTGCTCGAGGCGCAGGAACTCGCGTTCGAGTGCGGTCGTGTCGATCTCGTCGACGCGGCCCTGGAACATCGCCGACAGGTCGTGGCGGATGTCGACGAGCAGGCAGCCCTGCGCCGAGGTGATGCCCGGATGGGGCGGCACCACGACGGTGGGAATGGACAGTTCCTTCGCGAGGGCCGCGCCGTGCAGGGCGCCCGCGCCGCCGCAGACGACGAGGACGAAGTCACGCGGATCGTAGCCCCGGCGAATCGACAACAGCCGCACCGCATCCGCCATGTTCGCGTTGGCCACCTGGATGATGTTGCTCGCCGCGGTGTCGGCGTCGAGACCCAGCGGTCCGGCCACGCTCTGCTTGATCGCGTTCTCCGCGGCCGCCACGTCCAGGGTGAGTCCGCCGCCGATGAGGGCGGTGCCCAGGCGCCCGAGCAGCACGTTCGCGTCGGTGTTGGTCGGCTCGGTGCCGCCGCGCAGGTAGCAGGCCGGGCCGGGGGAGGCGCCGGCGGACTGCGGCCCGTTGCGCAGCGAGCCAGCCTCGTCGAGCCAGGCCAGGGAGCCGCCGCCCGCACCGATGGTGAGCACCTCGATGCTGGGGAAGGAGATGGGGAAGCCGTACTCGACCTGCCACTGCTTGGTGGTGCGGACCTCACCGTCGTAGACGAGCGAGATGTCGGTGCTGGTGCCGCCCATGTCCAGGCCGATCGCGTTGGGGTATCCGCAGCGGGTCGCGATGTCCGCGACGGCGATCGCGCCGGCGGCGATGCCCGAGGCGGCCAGCCGGACGGGGTACTTCTCCACCATCGCGGGGGTCATGGAACCGCCGCCGGAATGGAGCAGGAGCAGGTCGCCGTCGTACCCGTCGGTGCGCAGCTGCGCTTCGAGCCGGTTGACGTATCCGCTGACCAGCGGGGCGAGCACGGCGTTGGCGACGGTGGTGGAGGCGCGGTCGTACTCGAAGATCTCGGGGAGGATCTCGCTCGACGTCGAGACGGTGACGTCGGGCAGCTCGGCCTCGAGCAGGGCCCGTACACGCTGCTCGTGAGCGCTGTTGACGTAGCTGTTGATCAGGCACACCGCGACGGTCTTGATGTTCTTGCGGCGCAGGATCCGGGCGATCTCGCGGACCTCGGTTTCGTCGAGCGGGGTGACGACCTCGCCGGCGTAGTCGATGCGTTCGGTGACCTCGTACCGGTCACGGCGGCGGATGTAGGGGGTGCCGACGTCGACGTACGTGTCCCACAGCTCGTCCTTGGTGCCGTCGCGGATCTCGAGCACGTCGCGGAACCCGCGGGTGGTGACCAGGGCGGCGGGCGGGAAGTTGCGGGTGATGAGCGCGTTGGTCGCGACGGTGGTGCCGTGGGAGAACAGGGTCACCTCGGTCAGGTCGATGCCCGCGGTGCGCACACCGTCGACCACGGCGCGCATGGGGTCGTCGGGGGTCGAGGGGACCTTCGCGATGCGGGTGGTCGATGCGCTCTCGTCGAAGATGCACACGTCCGTGAAAGTGCCGCCGACGTCCACGGCGACGCGCAGGTGGGGGTTGCGAGATGTGATCATCGTCATACTCCTGAATCGGGTGGACTCAGTATTCGGCCTGGTCGACGCCTCATCAATTGGAGAAAGTGAATCGAGTTCGGCGAATCGTTGGAGATTCTCACATCGGAGGGGGAAAGATGTCGGGCATGCTTCCGGACCGTTTCCGGCTCGTCGACCTGCTGCTCGAACCCGATCTCGGGCTCCGGCTGGTGACCGACGCCGACCCGAACGTGGGAATCACCGGAGCGCACCCGATCGAGATCGAGAACCCGACCCGGTGGCTGCGGCCGGGGTCGATGATGCTCACCACCGGCTCGCGCTTTCCCAGCCTCGAGCACCCGCAGCAGGCCTGCCGCGAGCTGATCCGCGAACTCGTCGGTTCGGGCATCACCGCACTCGGGTACGGCGTGGGAGTGATCACCGGCGACATTCCCCGGTCCCTGCTCGACGAGGCCGAACGCCACCGGTTCGCCGTGGTGGCGATCCCGCCGGAGCTGCCGTTCATGGAGGTGGTCGGACGCGTCAATGCGGCAGTGCAGGCGCAGGACTCGATGCTGCTGCGACGTACGCTGCAGATGCAGAACCACCTGCTCGAGGCGATGACCGCCGAGTCCCCCGAGGCCGACCTCGTGGCCCGTCTCACCGGACTGCTCCGCAGCAGCGTGGTTCTCTACAACGAGGTCGGCGACGTCGTGGCCTCGGCCGGCGGCGCGCCCGTGCACCTGATCCGCAATCAGTTGCGCGGCCGGGACGGGCGGCTGCTGTTCCGGGTGGGCCGCTGGTCGGTGAGCGCGCACTCGATCTCGCCGGGCGACCAGCACTACTGGCTGGCCCTCGCGTCCAAGAGCAACGAACTCGCCGACCCGCTCACCGCACCCGCGGTCGAGGTGTCGCTGCGGCTGCTCAACACGATCGAACGCACCCGCCAGCGCGCCACCGTCGAGAACCGTGCGCGGCACGCCGCACTGGTGCGGGCACTGGCGTCGGGCGATCCATCCGACACCGACACCGTCCTGGATCAGCTCGAGATGCTCCGATTCGGCCCCGAACCCGACATGCGGATGCTGGTCCTGTCCGCCGCCCCCGACTACGACAACCGCCGATGGGTGTTCCGGGCGAACTCCCTGCTCGACGCCGTCGAGTCGGACGTGTCCGGTCTGGCCCGCGACATCGGGCTGACCCTGCTGCTCGCCCGCGGCGACGGCGGCCTGATCGGAGTGGTCCCGGCCCGGGCCGAGGCCTTCGAGTCGTGGTCCCACAACCTCCCGCAGGGATTGACGTGCGGCTCGAGCGAGCCGTTCACCGATCCCGCGCGCGGGCCCGGCAAACTGCGGGAGGCGCGCTGGGCACGACGGTCCGCCGAGCGGCTCGGCAGGACCGCCCAGCGCTTCGAGGACGTGAGCCTCGCCGACTGGCTGCTGGCGGGCCGCGACCCGGAGCAGGCCCTCGGGCGCGCCACCGCGGTGCTGGGTCCCCTGCTCGACGGCCACGACGACCTGGTCGATTTCCTCGTGCTGCACCTGGCCCGGGACCTGGACGTGGGACGCACGGCACGGGAGCTGAATCTGCACCCGAACACCGTGCGGCACCGGGTGAAACGCGTCGAGGACCTGCTGGGCCGGTCCCTGCGCTCCCCGCGGGACGTCACCGACCTCCACCTGGCCCTCGAAGTCCTCGCCGAACGCCCCACCTCATAGTCGCCCGGTGTGCGGAAGGATCGTCGTCATGGCTGTCACCGTGCGTCGGCTCACGACGCTGCCGGATCTCGGGCTCACTCTCGTGGCCGGTCGCGACGGCGCCGACCGTGTCATCGAGTGGGCGCATCCGATCGAGCTTCCCGACCCCACCCCGTGGCTCTCGGGCGGAGAGCTCGTGATGACCACCGGCCTGGAGATCGGCGCCGACGCGGACGCGCAGTTCGCGTACCTCCAGGGCCTGGTCGGGGCCGGCTGCGTGGCATTGGCGTTCGACACCGGCACCCGGTTCGACCGCGTGCCCGACGGTCTGCGCGCCGCGGGTGACGCGCTCGGGTTCCCGGTGCTCGCCGTGCCCGCCTCGACGCCGTTCATCGCCATCACCCGGGCGGTCATCGACGAACTGACCGCCGATCAGGTGCGGGCGGTGCAGCGGGTCGTCGACCAGCAGGAGCGGCTGGCCCGGGCCACGCTGCGCGGGGGCGTGCCCGCGGTGGTGACCGCACTCGGCCAGGCGCTCGCCGGCGTCGTCGCCGTCGTCGACCCCGACGATCGCGTGCTCGCGGAGTACGGGTCGGACACCGGCCGGGCGATCCGGCACGCCCGCGCGGTGTCGGAGTCGGCGTCCCGATCCCCGCGGCGGCGGCAGCTGAGCAAGGTGCTGGCCGACGACGGCGGGCACTACACCGTGCAGAGCATCGCGGCCGCCCAGGACCTCTACGGATACCTCGCCGTCGGCACCGCGGAACCGCTCCCGCCGGCCGACCGTCTGCTCCTCGCCCACGCCGTGTCGCTGATCTCCATCGAACTCGGCAAGCCCGCGAAGGTGCAGAGCGCGGAGCAGCGGTTGCGGGCCGTCGTCACCCGGACCCTCTTCGACGCACCCGAACGCATGGACGCCGGCCTGCTCCGGTACTTCGGGTTCGAACCGACCGACACCGTCGCGGTCGCCGTGCTGACCGACGTCGGTCCGCTGCTGCCGGCGGAACGGCAGGTCGGCGCCGCCCTCGCCGCCGAGGGGATCCCCCACCTCACGGCGTCGATCGGTGCGGATGTCGCGGTGGTCCTGCCGGCCGACCGGGCACGCGAGGTCGCGACCCGGGTCCAGGACCGCGTCCGCGCGCAGCTCGGCCGCCCGGTCCGGTGCGGGCTGGGTGGTCCGGGCGCCGTGACGGACGCGAACAGCAGTGTGCATCAGGCGCTCTCGGCGGCACGCGCGGCGCGGGACGGCAGCCGGGCACCGGTGGTGTTCGCCGAGCTGGGCACCTTCTCCGTGTTGCTGGGCATGCAGGATCCGGATGCGCTGCAGGCCATCGCCCACTCGGGTCTCGAAGCACTCGATGCCTACGACGAGAAGCACGGAGCGAGTGGACGACTGGTCGAGACCCTTGCGGCGTACCTCGAGCACAACGGTCAGGCCGAGAGCACCGCCGTTGCCCTCGGTATCCACCGGCACACCCTGCGCAACCGGCTCGCCCGCATCACCGAACTCACCGGCCGCGACCTCGACTCGATCCACACCCGCGTGGAGTGGTGGCTGGCCGTCAAGGCTAGGGAAATGCTGGACGGCCGTGGTGGATAGGTGCCGGCGTCCGAGTTACCACACGAAGAGTCCGGCACCAGAGCAGAGGCATCGCGTCTGCGCCTCCCGGGGATACAGCCGTCCAGGGCGGGACAGAGCAGGCGCGGGGCGAGCGAGGCACTGGAGTGGATCGGCCGGTTATTCGATCGCGTAGCCGATTCGGTCGGCAGCTCCGGCCAACCGGGATGCGAATCCCGGGTGGTCGAGGGGGATGGTCATCTCAGGCTGATCCGGGAACGGCCGGGCGGCGGGCGTGAAGAGCACAACGCACAGTCCACCGGCGAACCGGCCGCGGTAGGCGAGCCCGTCGAGATCCGGGTGGGCGGCGCGAATGGTGCGCGCCCAGTGCTGGGCGATGCCGTGTGCTGCGGTCGAGAGCGCGAAATTCGCTCCGACGCGAGTCGGCCATCGGCCGGGCCCGTGGGCGGCGACGTCGAGCAGGTGCAGGGGACGGGTGAACCGCACCGCGGTCAGGTAGGGGACGCGGGTGCGGGTATCGATCACTCGAGTGGTCTGGAACGCCGCGGCCAACGCCCCGGGCACATCGGCGGCGCCGTACCAGACCCCGTGCCGGGCGTGGTCCCGGCGCGGCAGCGGGTGGGGATCGAACCGCAAGACCGGCCCGAAGGTGCGCAGGGTGTTCCACGGCAGGACGTGGTCGCCGCTCGTGGAGTGCACCCGCCAGACGATCGTGTCGGTGTCGAGGATCAGGTATTCGTCAGGGGTGATTCCGGCCGCGCGGAGCGCCTCCACGCCCGGCGGATGGGGCAGAGCTGGGGGCATCGGCGGCTCAGGCCGTCAGATACTGGTCGACGACCGACAGGGCGTCCTCGACGGCGCCGCCGGTGAGCAGCCAGTCGACGACCGAGGTCGGGGCACCGTCGACGACAAGGGACGGTTGCGGCGTCGTCAGCAGACCGTGGATCGACAGGGGCTGCATGTTCTCGGGCAGTGCCCGCAGGACGGCGTCGAGGCCGGGCACCTGGCCGTCGTCGGTGAACTGCACGGCGGGGAGCAGCAGCCGGTTCGCTCGCTTGAGCGCCCACAGGCTGCGGTCGCCGACGCGCTGTCGGACGCGGGAGGGGCCGACCCCACCGAGTCGTTCGGCGGCCTGCCCGACGGTCAGGGCGCTGTCGAGCAGGCGGCGCATCCGTGCGGTCCGGTCGGCGACGACGGTGGCGAGGGCGAGGAGCGATTCGGGTGCGCCGCCGACGTCGAGGAGGTCGGCTTCGTGGGCGGGCAGGGACGCTGCGGGACGCTTCGCGGCCCGCAGCGCACGCAACAGGGGCAACAGATCGCGGCGATCGATGCTCGGGGTGCCGAGCGCGTCGGCGGCGGCGCTTTCGAAGTCGACGTCACCGGCCAGGTAGCGGTCTTCCGTGTCGGCCATCCCCACCACCTCCTAACAGTCACTAACAGAGTATCGCGCTGTTAGTGAGGTGAGAGTGGGAGTTGTCCAAGGTGCCCGACAGCGCGCACACCGCGAACGATGTGGCCGGGAACTCGACGCAATCCACACCCCGACGGAGTGGTGAGCGGCCGTCGAGGCCCGGCAGATGCCGGCGGTGGCGGACGATCCGGACCCGGGCGGGGGATGCAACGCGGCGCAACGGTTGTGACGCGTGATCGTTTCGAGTGTGCTCCGAGTCACATTCTCACGAGTCGCATCCTCACGGGAAGGACACTCCGATGCTCCACGCTCCCACGGCCGGTCCCGAACTGCGCCGCCGGAGCTGACGAAGAACCGTCGAGGACACGGTCCGCGATCCGGCAGTCGGCTCCGGCCACCACGCCACTCACCGATCTCCTCGGCCGACGTTCCCCTCACCCCTCGATTCGAGGGCATCACAGAAGGTTCCGGTATCCCATGCCCGAACGCTCGCACGCCGACACGTCCCCGGGGTGGCTCGGATTCGGTGTCGTCAACACCGCCGTGGTCCTCACCGTCTCCGTCGCGGCGTGGTATCTGCTCGCCGACCCGCAGTTCAGTCCGTTCGACCTGTATCCGCTACCGTTCAATGCCCTCCTGTTCTGGGCGCTCCTGTTCGTCGTGTGGGCCGGATTCAACCTCGAGTTCTGGGGATTCGACCGGCTACGGCAGCCGTGGCGCGGACTGGTGTTCCTCGGCGCCACCTCGGTTTTCGCCGTCGTCGTCACCTACGTCCTGGCGAGCGGGATCGGCCACCTGTATCCCGACTACGCGGCCGACCGTCCCGACGGCCTGGGCTACTTCACGGGCGCGCTGTTCGTCCTGTTCGGCTTCTCCACGTGGGTTCTGGTGGTGCTCAACTGGGGGCACTGGCCGTGGACCGATCTGGGCCTGAAACAGCCGTGGGTCGGTGCCTGCGAGATCGTCACCCTCCTCGTCCCCACCGCACTGCTCTATTTCGTACTGGGGGTACCCGCGGTCTCGGAGACGGTTCGGGAGGGCACAGCACTGCTCGACGTCGACACACTGCTCGGCTGGTACTACTCGATCATCGTCGCGATCGTGCTCACCGGGCAGACCCTGGAGAACTGGCCGTGGCGACTGGCCGGGAGCCGCATGCGGGTCGCGCTGGTCTCGACGATCGGCAACATCGCGCTCGGCACCGTGTTGTTCGTGGCACTGCGCGCCGTGTGTGCGGTGCTCGTCGGCTCCGGCACGGCCGCCGACCCGGGCTTCCCGCTCGATCAGTTCCCGGCCCAGCTGGGCGTGTGCTGGGTCGCCTGGATGATTCTGTGGGCCAACGCCTTCGGTAACAAGCCGACGGCAGCCGGGGCCGTAGCGAATCTGGTGTCCCGCGCGGCGATCACGTTCGCCCTCGCCGTGACCACGTTCGTCCTGTACTACTACGTGGTCGCCGAGATCGTGCTGCACGAACCGGCCGTCGCCGACGGCCTGCACGGCAATGCCCTCGGGTTCATGGACCTGTTCGCGTTGGTGACTCTTCTGTACGTCGTCGGTTTCGAGTCCTTCGGGATCCGCCGGCCCGCCGTTCCCGCGCCCGAGGATCGCGCCGTCGCGCATCCCTGATCCGGCGGCGGTCCCGTCGGCGCGCGACGCCCGTCCCGCCGCGGCCGGACGCGACGGGACGGGCACTCCTCCGGGCCGCTCCGGTCAGTCCGCGGCTCCACCCAGGGGTGGCGGAGCCGACCGGTACCGGACCGGAGTCCTGGAGAAGGTCAACGGGTTTCCGACCTGCGGTGTGGCACTTCCGGGCACCGACACGACGGCGTCGAGACCGAGTCGCCGCGCGAACTCGAAGGCCTCGGCGACGTCGTTGATGGGTCCGGCCGGAACACCCACGCGGGCGAGTTCGTCGTACCAGTGGTCGGCCCCGGCCGTCGCGAGGATCGAGGTGATCTCCTCGCACAGTTCCTCGCGGTGTGCGACCCGCAGCGGGTTGCTGCAGAACCGCGGGTCGGTGGCCAGTTCCGGCGCGCCGATCGTCTCGGCGAGCCGGGTGAACTGCTTGTCGTTGCCCACCGCCAGCGCCAGCGGCCGGTCCTTGGTCGGGAACACCTCGTACGGGGCGATGCTGGGGTGCCGGTTGCCGAGAATCCCCGGCACCACCCCGGCACCGAGGTACGCCGAGCCCTGGTTGACGAGCGACGACAGCAGCGCAGCAAGGAGATTGGTCTCGACGCGCTGCCCCTCGCCGGTGCGCTGCCGGTGGTGCAGCGCAGCGAGGATCCCGGCGAGGGCGTGCAGGCCCGTGAGCACGTCGACGACCGCGACGCCCACCTTCGTCGGCGTGCCGGCCTCGGGTCCGGTGATGCTCATGAGCCCGCCGACGGCCTGCACGAGCAGGTCGTAACCCGGCAGGGCCGCTCCGTCGCCGCTCCCGAACCCGGTGACGGAGCAGTAGATCAGCCCCGGGTTGACGTCGAGCAGGTCGTCGTAGCCCAGGCCGAGCCGCTCCATGGTGCCCGCGCGGAAGTTCTCGACCACGATGTCCGCGCGCGCGACAATCCGGCGGGCCTCGGCCCGGCCCTGCTCCGACGCGAGGTCGAGGACCACGGAGGTCTTGTTGCGGTTGACCGAGTTGAAGTACGTGGCCGAGCCCGCGTCGTCGTAGGGCGGTCCCCACGCGCGGGTGTCGTCGCCGGTGCCGGGACGTTCGATCTTGACGACCTCGGCGCCCATGTCCGCGAGCATCATCGTGGCGTAGGGGCCGGCGAGGACCCGGGTGAAATCGGCGACGACGATGCCGTCGAGTGCGCCCTGGCTCATGCGATCGGCCTCCCGCCGCGGAGGTAGACGGTCGTGGTGTGGGTGAAGAACTCCCGCGCGACGCGGCCCTGTTCCTTCGGGCCGTAGCCGCTCTTCTTCGCGCCGCCGAACGGGACGTGCGGATCGGCGCCGGCGGATTCGGAGTTGATGTGCAGGATGCCCACGTCCAGGTCCTCGAGCGCCCCGAGCGCGCGGGTGAGGTCCTGGGTGAACACGGCCGCCGACAAGCCGTAGTCGCTGTCGTCGGCGAGCGCGAACGCCGCCTCGGCGTCCGCCGCGCGGCACACGGCCAGGACGGGTCCGAACAACTCCTCCCGCCACACGTCGAGCCCGGTGCCGGGCAGTTCGAGCACGGTGGGCGGCACGTAGAACCCGGCTGCGAGTGCACCGTCCTCGTACGGCCGGCCGCCGCACAGCACGCGGGCACCCTGCCGGACCGCCTCGTCGACACCTGCCTGGATCGAGGTCCGCGCCGCGGCATCGACCACCGGACCCATGTGGACGTGCTCGTCGAGGGGATTGCCGACGGTCCACTTGCCGATCCGGGCAACGAGTTCACCGACGAACTCGTCGGCGACGTCGTCGGTGACGATCAGCCGGGAGGTCGCCGTGCACTTCTGCCCCGACGACCGGAACGCGCCGAGGAGCACCTGTTCGGCGGCGAGATCGAGGTCCGCGTCGCCGAGCACGACGGCCGCGTTCTTGCCGCCCATCTCCGCCTGCACGGGCACGCCCCGCGCGGCCCCGGCCGCCGCGAGGCTCCGGCCGACCGCGGTCGAACCGGTGAAGGTCAGCGCGTCGATCCCCGGATGGTCGGCGATGCCGGCGCCGACCTCCCGGCCGCCGATGACGAGGTTGAGCACCCCCGGCGGCAGGCCCGCATCGGCGAGGGCCTGCACGAGCCGCATCGCCAGCAGCGGCACGGTGCCTGCCGGCTTCCACACCACGGTGTTGCCGTAGGTCAGTGCCGGGGCGATCTTCCAGGCGGGGATGGCGATGGGGAAGTTGAAGGGGGTGACGACCCCCACCACGCCGACGGGCTTGCGCGCGACCAGGATCTGCTCCCCCCGGCGCGGGGAGGCGAACACCTCGCCGGCCTCCCGGTCGCCCTCGCCGCCGTAGAAGCGCAGGATCTGGGCCGCGCGGAGCACCTCGGCGACGCCCTCGCCCCGCGTCTTGCCCTCCTCCCGGGCGAGCTCCGCACCCCACCGTGACGCGGACGATTCGACGACGGCGGCCGCCCGGGCCAGGACGGCACCGCGCTCGTGCGCCGGGGTCCGCGCCCAGTGCCGGGCCGCGGCCCGCGCGGCGGCGACGGCCCGGTCGACGTCGTCGCCGGTGGCCGCGCGGCCGTGCGCGACGGTGACGTCCGGCTCGGCGGGGCTGATGCTCACCAGGGCATCGGCCTCGCCGTCGAACCACTCGCCGTCGATGTAGTGCTGCAGCAGAACGGGTGTCGTCATCGTGTGTCCCTTCGACGCGTCGACGGTGCGGGTCAGCGGAATGCGGCGTGACCGGTCAGGGCGCGGCCGATCGAGAGCAGGTGCATCTCGCTGGTGCCCTCGTAGGTCAGCACCGACTCGAGGTTGTTGGCATGCCGCAGCGGCGAGTACTCGAGCGTGATTCCGCTGGCGCCGAGAATGGTCCGGCATTCGCGGGCGATGGCCAGGGCCTCGCGCACGTTGTTGAGCTTGCCGAGGCTGATCTGCTCGGGAGTGACCCCGGACTCGTCCTTGAGGCGGCCGAGGTGCAGCGCGAGCAGGAAGCCCTTGCCGAGCTCGAGTGTCATGTCGGCCAGCTTCTCCTGGGTGAGCTGGTAGGAGGCGAGCGGCCGATCGAAGACCTCCCGGGAGGCGGCGTAGTCCAACGCGGTCTCGAGGCTGTTGCGGGCGGCGCCGAGCGCGCCGAACACGATGCCGAACCGGGCCTCGTTGAGGCAGGACAGGGGAGCGCCGAGTCCGCGGGCGAGCGGCAGCTCGGCCGATGCCGGCAGACGCACGTTGTCGAGCACCAGTTCGGAGGTCACCGAGGCCCGCAGCGACAGCTTCCGGTGGATCGGGTTGGCGGTGAAGCCGGGGGTGTCGGTGGGCACGACGAACCCGCGCACGCCCTCGTCGGTCTGGGCCCACACGGTGGCGACGTCCGCGAGATTACCGTTGGTGATCCACATCTTGGTGCCGGTGAGGATCCAGTCCGACCCGTCCCGGCGGGCGCGGGTGCGCATTCCCCCGGGGTTGGAACCGAAGTCGGGTTCCGTCAGGCCGAAGCATCCGATGGCGTCGCCGGAGGCGAGCCGGGGCAGCCAGTGCTCCTTCTGTTCGTCGGAGCCGTAGCGGTGGATCGAGAACATCGACAGCGAGCCCTGCACCGAGACGAAGCTGCGGAATCCGCTGTCGCCGGCCTCGAGTTCCAGGCAGGCCAGGCCGTAGCTGACGGCGTTGGTGCCGGCGCACCCGTATCCGTCCAGGTGCATGCCGAGGACGCCGAGGGCGCCGAACTCCTTCGCCAGTTCCTTGGGCAGCGTGGCGGATTCGAACCAGTTGCCGACCTCGGGTGCGAGCCGGGTCTCGACGAAGCGCCGGACGGTGGCGGCGATGTCGCGTTCGTCGGCGTCGAGCAGGGTGTCGGCGCCGAGGAGTTCGAGCGGCCGCAGGGGTCCGGTCGTGCGTGCGGGTGCGGTGGTGGTCATGTGCTGGTCCTCGGGGGGAAGTAGGGGTGGTCAGAGGGCGGCGAATGCGTCGCGCAGCACCGAGAACGCCTCGGTGAGCAGTGCGTCGGAGATCGACAGCGGCGGCAGGAACCGGAGCACGTTCCCGAAGGTGCCGGCCGTCAGGGTGAGGACTCCGTGGGCCTGGCAGTACCGGGCGATCTCCGCGACGGCTTCGCGGTTGGGGGTGGTCGTACCGGGCTCGACGAGTTCGACGGCGACCATGGCGCCGCGGCCACGGACGTCGCCGACGACGGGGTGACGGGTGCCGATCTCGCGCAGTTCCCGCAGCATCAGCGCGCCGATCTCCTGGGCGCGGTCGAGCAGATGCTCGGCCTCGATCGTCTCGAAGACGCCGAGCGCCGCGGCACACGCGGCGGGGTTGCCGCTGTAGGTGCCGCCGATGCCGCCCGGATGGGCACGGTCCATGATCTCGGCTCGGCCGGTGACGGCCGCGAGCGGGAGCCCGCCGGCGAGTCCCTTCGCCGTGACGATCAGATCCGGCACGAGGCCCTCGTGCTCACACGCGAACCACGCTCCGGTGCGGGCGATTCCGGTCTGGACCTCGTCGGCGACGACGAGGATGCCGCGGTCCCGGCAGAAGTCGGCGACGCGCCGCAGGAAGCCGTCGGCGGGGACGATGAACCCACCCTCGCCCTGGATGGGTTCGACGACGACGCACGCCACCTGGTCCGCGCCGATCTGGGCGTCGACGAGCAGCCGGAACTGCTCGAACGCCTCGTCCGCGGCGCGGTCGGGCCCGCTCGGCCACCGGTAGGGGTAGGCCATCGGCGCGCGGTAGACCTCCGGGGCGAACGGGCCGAAGGAGTGCTTGTAGGGCTGGTTCTTCGCCGTCATGGTCATCGTCATCAGCGTGCGGCCGTGGAAGGCGTGGTCGAACGTGACCACGGCGGACCGGCCGGTCGCCGCGCGGGCGTACTTCACGGCGTTCTCGACGGCCTCGCTGCCGGTGTTGAACAGGGCCGTGCGCTTGGCGTGCGTGCCCGGGGTCAGCCGGTTGAGGGCCTCGGCGACCTCGATGTACGGCTCGTAGGGGGTGGCGAGGAAGCAGGTGTGGGTGAACTGCTGCAGTTGTGCGGTGGCGCGTTCGACGACCCGCGGCGCGGAGTTGCCGACGGTGGTGACGGCGATGCCGGAGCCGAGGTCGATGAAGGAGTTCCCGTCCACGTCGACGAGCACACCCCCGCCCCCGGCGGCCGCGTAGATCTCGGCGCCGCTGGCCAGGCCCGCCGGCAGCGCGGCGGCGCGGCGCTGCGCCAGCTCGCGGGACCGGGGTCCCGGGATCTCCGTCACGATGCGACGTGCCTGCTCGAGCCCGGGGCCACCCCGTACGAGTTCGACTGCGGTCATGTCCTTCTCCCTTCGTCGGTTTCCTCGAACTGTAGGAGCGCAGACCCGGGTTTCTGATGGACCTCGAGTACAAGTTCAGCCGTCTGCATGGACATCGAGTACATGTCCGTTCTCGGCGGTCCGCCGCAGACTGGCGGCACACCACGGCCCACACCGGGTGACCGAAAGGACATACCGATGACCACCGCCCCCACGCACCCGTACGAACCGGCGCCCACCGACGTCGCCGGGGCCGCGCGGCGCCTCGCGCGCGCACAGGATGCCGGACCGGCACTGCTGTTCGTGGAGGACTCGTCCTCCGACGGCACCGCCTGTGCCGTCATGCGATGGCCGGGCCGGGACCCGCTGCTCGCCGACTCCGTCCACACGTTCGAGCACTTCGGCCTGCGGATCGACGATCACGAACTCCTGACCACCGGCGACGCGGACCGCCGGGTGCATCGATTCGCGTTCGTCACGCCCCCGGAGTGGGAACCGGGTTCGCCGCGCCGGGTGGCGGCGGTCTTCGACGCCCACGCACAGGGCCGCACCGTCGTCGACGGGTACTCCCGCCTCGCCGTCGTCGCCGAGGTGGGCGTGCGGGACATCGCCCTGGTCCGCGCCGCCGCCCGCTTCGCCCGCCAGGCGGGACTGATCATGTCGGAACGGTACGTCGTCGACACGCTCTGCCGGCATGCCGGATTCGTCGAGGCACTCGTCGCCTGCTTCGCCGCGCGCTTCGACCCGGACCGGCACGATCGGGACGTCGCCGCCGGACAGGCGCTCGCCGAACGGCGCGGCGCGGCGGAAAGCCTCGACGAGGACCGCATCCTGCGCAGCCTCGAGTCGTTCGTCACCGCCACCGTGCGCACCAACTGGTACCAGCGCGACGATCGCGGTGCGGCGAAACCGTACGGGGCATTCATGCTCGATTCCGCTCGTCTGGCCGACCCCGGACCGGTCGTTCCGCACCGCGAGATCTTCGTCCACTCGGACGACGTGGAGGGCATCCACGTGCGGAGCGGCACCGTCGCCCGCGGGGGGCTGCGGTTCTCGGACCGTCCGGAGGACTACCGCACCGAGGTCCTCGGCCTGATGAAGACCCAGGTCGTGAAGAACGCCCCCATCGTCCCCGTCGGCGCCAAGGGCGCGTTCGTCCGCAGAAACCCGGATACTTCTCCCGCCCAGGCATATTCGACGTTCGTCCGGGGAATGCTCGACCTCGCCGACAACATCGTCGACGGTCGGATCGTGCATCCGGACCGCACCGTCGTCCACGGCGGGGACGACGCCTATCTGGTGGTGGCCGCGGACAAGGGCACGGCCCGGTTCTCCGACCTGGCGAACTCCATCGCCGCGGAGTACGACTACTGGCTCGGCGACGCCTTCGCCTCGGGCGGATCGAGCGGATACGACCACAAGGCGATGGGCATCACCGCGCGCGGCGCGTGGGTCGCGGTCCGCGAGCACTTCACCGACCTCGGCATCGACGTCGAGACCACCGAGGTGACGGCGGTGGGGATCGGGGACATGTCCGGCGACGTGTTCGGCAACGGGATGCTGCTCTCGCCGCACCTGCGCCTCGTCGGCGCCTTCGACCACCGGCACATCTTCCTCGACCCCGACCCGGACACCGCCCGTGCCTACGCGGAGCGCCGGCGGCTGTTCGAGCTTCCCGGATCGAGCTGGGACGACTTCGACCGCGACGTCCTCTCCGCCGGGGGCGGCGTGTGGCCGCGCTCCGCGAAGTCCGTCACCGTCCCGGAACCGGCACGGCGCCTGCTCGGACTGTCCCACCCGACCACCACCCCGGACGAGTTGATCAAGGCGCTGCTGACGGCCCCGGTGGATCTGCTCTGGAACGGCGGCGTCGGCACCTACGTCAAGGCATCCTCCGAAAGCCACACCGAAGCAGCGGATCCGGCAAACGACCCCGTCCGTGTCGACGCCTCGCAGCTGCGGTGCCGCGTCGTCGGCGAGGGCGGGAACCTCGGTTTCACGCAGCGGGCCCGCATCGAGTTCGCGGCCGCGGGCGGGCGCGTCAATGCGGACTTCATCGACAACGCGGCCGGCGTGGCCACCTCCGACGCCGAGGTGAACCTGAAGATCGCCCTCGAATCCGCCCGGCGCAGGGGAGGTCTGACCCTCGAGGAACGCAACCGGCTGCTCGACGACGCCCGCGACGAGGTGGCCCGGACGGTGCTGCGCACGAACCGGGACCAGGCGGTGGCGCTCGGACTCGCCGTCTCGCGCGCGGCCCGGCTGCTCGGCAGGCACGAGCGGCTCATCATCCACCTCGAGACCGGCGGCGGACTCCGGCGCAGCACCGAGGTGCTGCCCACCGTGCAGGAACTGGCCGCCCGCGCCGGCGCCGGCCGCGGGTTGACCAGGCCGGAGATCGCGGTGCTGCTCGCCCGGTCGAAGAACGTCGTGTGCCGGGATCTGCTCGAGTCGGACGTGCCCGACGACCCCGTCTTCGCCGACGTCGCCCTCGAGTACTTCCCCGCCGGCATGCGCGCCGTGCTGCGGGACGAGATCCGGGACCATCCCCTGCGCCGCGAGATCGTCGCGACCCGGATCGCCTCCGATCTCGTCGACCACGTCGGTCCGGGGATGATCTATCAGCTCGAGGAACGGCTCGGGGTGCGCACCCCGGCGGTCGCCCGGGCGTACGCGGTGATCCGGGCGGTGTTCGACACCGACCGGTGGTGGGCCGAGGCACGCGACGGCGCCGACCGCTGGGAGCGGCTCGGCGCCGTGCAGGGATTCGTCGAGCATGCGGCCTCGTGGATCCTGCGGCTGCGGCCGTCGCCGCTCGACGTGACCGCCGAGATCGCGCGGCTGCGTGCCGGGGTCGAGGATCTGCTCGCAGACGCCGCGCCGGGCGACGGCCCCGACTTCCGGTTTCTCGCCGAGTGCCCGGCCCTGGTCGACACCGCGCACACGCTGGACTGCCCGGCCCGCCTCGTCGCCCGGGTGCACGCCGCCACGGGATCGCTGCTCGGGATCGAGGGGATGTCACCGGACCTGTCCACCGGATCCCACACCTGGTGGGACAGCACGGCGATCGCCACCGTGCGGGACGAACTCGCCGATCGCCACCGCGGTCTCGTCGCCGCGATCCTGCGCCGGGACGGCGCGCCGACCGGCCCGGCGGACGTCGACGAGGTCCTGGCGCGGTGGCAGGCGCGAGTCCCGGACGCGATCGCCCGGGTCACGCGCCTGACCACCGAGCTGCGTGAGAACGGGCCCGTCGATCTGCCGCGGGCGTGCACGCTCGGCGCGGAACTGCGCCTGCTCGTGCGCGCGACGGAGCGGTGACCGCGTCAGCCGGCCATCTCGAGTTCACCCATGCGGGCCCACTCGACGCCGGGGAGCTCGGTGTTGAGGATCCTCGGCGTCTCGCTCAGCGCGGGACGCATGGCGTCGAGTCCTTTGCGGAAGTGGTCGGCACCGACGTGGGCGGCGCCGGCCTCGCCGTCGCGGAACGCCTCGACGAGCACGTACTCGGACGGGTCGTCCACGCTGCGGGACCACTCGAACCACAGGTTGCCGGGTTCGGCGCGGGTCGCCTCGGTGAATTCCCTTGTGCTCGAGAGCCAGTCGTCCCGGTACTCGGGACGGACCCGGAACTTGACCACGATGAAGATCATTGCGTACTCCGATTCTGCCGGGTGGACACGGCGGCGGCCGGTCGCCCCGGAGGGAAGCGACCGACGGGGCCCGGCCGCCGCCGAGACCGTCCCCCCGCGCTCAGTAGATGTTGGACGGGCGGACCATGCCCTCGGCCAGGTCCCCGAAGCCGGGCGCGTGGATCGCGCCGGGATTGCCGACGACCTCCTCCACGATCGCGGTCTCGGTGGTGATGAGCAGCGCCGCGATGGACGCGGCGCTCTCGAGCGCGGCGCGCGTGACCTTGAGGGGGTCGACGATGCCCTCGTCGAACATGTCGCCGTACTCACCGGTCAGGGCGTCGAAGCCGTGCCCCGACGGCAGGCCCGCGACGACATCGACGACCTCGTCGCCGTCGAAGCCGGCATTGACCGCGATCCACCGCAGCGGCTCGGGCAGGGCCCGCCGCACGACGTCCCGGCCGATGGCTTCGTCGCCGGGCAACTCGAGATCGGCCAGCGCGCGGTGCGCCTGACCGAGCGCGGTGCCGCCGCCGGCGACGATGCCGTCCTCGAGGGCGGCCCGGGTGGCGGCGAGGGCGTCCTCGACGCGCAACATGCGCTCCTTGAGTTCGACGCTCGTGGCGCCGCCCACCCGGATGACCGCGACCCGCCCGGTGAGCCGGGCGATGCGCAGCTGGAGGCTGTCCTGGTCGGCGTCGATCCGGGCGCGGTCCAGCTGCGTCTCGAGCTGCGCGATCCGGGCCTCGAGCAGCTTCGCGTCGCCGTGGCCGCCGACGATGGTCGTCTCGTTCTCGGTGACGGTGATGCGGTCGCAGGACCCGAGATGCTCGCGTGTCACCTCGGACAGCTCGACGCCGGTGTCCTTGGCGATCACGTGCCCGCCCAGCGCCACCGCGAGGTCCTGCAACTCGGCGACCCGCCGGTGACCGAATCCGGGCGCGCGTACGACCACGGACTGCATCGTCTTGTGCATGTTGCCGCCGACGAGGAGCTGCAGGGCGGGGCCGTCGACGTCCTCGGCGAGCACGACGAGGGGCCGGTCGGCGCGTTTGGCGGCCTCGATGCTCGGCATGATGTCCTGCACCTGGCTGATCTTCTTGTTGGTGAGCAGGATCAGCGGATTGTCGTGGACCGCTTCCATGCGTTCCGGGTCGGTGACCATGTAGCCGGAGATGTAGCCGTGGTCGAATTCGATGCCGTCGACGACGCTCACCGACATCCCGAGGGCGTCGCTCTCCTCGGTGGTGACGATGCCGGACCTGCCGACGTACGAGACGGCCTCGGCGATGGCCTCGCCGATGGACTCGTCGTCGCTGGCGGCGAGCGTCGCGACGCGCCGCAGGTCCGCGCGGTCCTCCACCGGCACGGACCGGTCGCGCAGCGCCTCGACGACGACGGGAACGGTGCGTTCGATGCCGCGGCGCACCCGCATCGGGTTCGCGCCGGCGTCGACGGCGCGCAGGCCCTCGCGGACCATGGCCTGCGCGAGCACCGTCGCGGTGGTGGTGCCGTCACCGACCACGCCGTTGGTCTTCATCGCCACTTCCTTGACCAGCTGCGCACCCATGTTGGCGAACGGGTCCCGCAGCTGGATCTCCCGGGCGATCGTGACGCCGTCGTTGGTGATGGTGGGTGGGCCGGTGAGCTTTTCGAGCACCGCGTTGCGGCCCTTCGGACCGAGCGTCACCTTGACCGCGTCGGCGAGGGCGTTGACGCCGTACTCGAGCAGGGTGCGTGCTTCCTGAGCGAACCGCAGATCCTTTGCCATGACTGGGTTTCCTTTCGTGCCGACCGGTGGATGCGGTTCAGGGGACCAGGATCGCGCGGCCGCGGACCCGTCCCGCGTCGAGGTCTTCGATCGCCTGCTGGAACTGCTCGAGCGGGTACTTGGTCGTGTGCAGCGCGACCTTGCCCTGCGCGGCGAGGACCATGAGCTCCTGCAGGTCGTTGTAGGAGCCGACGAGGTTGCCGACGAAGTTGATCTCGGTGGAGATCACGTCGATCGTGGGCACGTCGATGTTCTCGCCGTAGCCGACGACGTAGTAGTTGCCGGCGCGGCGCAGCATCGCGACACCGTCCTTCGTGGCGCCGCCCTCCCCGACGAAGTCCACGACGGCTTCGGCGCCGCGCCCGCCGGTCAGTTCCAGGATCTGCTGCACGTGGGTGCCGTCGGCGACGATGCCGTGGTCGGCGCCGATCTCGACGGCCAGGGCGACCGCGGCCGGATTGCGGTCCACCACGATCAGGGTGGCCGCGGAGATCGCCTTGAGCACCTGGATGCCGATGTGGCCGAGACCGCCGGCGCCGATCATGACGCACACGTCGCCGGGCCGCGTCGCACGCGCCGCCTTCGCGACGGCGTGGTAGGCCGTGAGCCCGGCGTCGGCGAGCGCCGCGACGTCGGACGGCTCGAGCGAGTCGTCGATCCGGACCACGCTGCGCGCGGTGGTGCGCAGGTACTCGGCGTAGCCGCCGTGGGTGTCGATGCCGGGGAACTGGCTGTTCTCGCAGTGCACGTCGTCGCCGAACCGGCACGCGCGGCAGAGCCCGCACGTGATGAGGGGGTGGAGGATGACCTTGTCACCGACGGCGACGTTGGTGACCGCGTCGCCGACGGCATGCACCCAGCCGGCGTTCTCGTGGCCGATGGTGTACGGCAGGACGACGCCGCTCTTCTCGGCCCACTGCCCCTCGAGGATGTGGATGTCGGTGCGGCACACCCCCGCCCCGCCGATGCGGACGATGACGTCGAGCGGGCCTTCGACCTTCGGCTCGGGGATGTCGTCGAGTTGAAGCTTGGTGTGGTAACCCACGACCTGCACGGCCTTCATGACACTCTCCTGACGATTTCGGAACAACGGACGTCGGCGACCCGGGGCGCTGCCGATTCGCCGTCGTCGGCGTACCGGGTGGCCAGCAGGCCCCGGCAGAAATGCGCGTTCCCCTCCATGGAGATCCGCACGGACTTCGCGAAACGCAGCCGCATCGGCACCGCCTCGTGGGGGATCGGCCGCCCGTCGTCGTCGACGAACACCCGGCCGGCCGGGCACAGGCTCAGGCCGATGTCGAACCGTCGCCGCATCAGCGCCGACTTGTGCCGGCCCGGCGGCAGGTCGCTCAGGGTGAGCGACGGGATGTCGTCGACGGTGAGGGACGAGTGCTGCAACAGGGATTCGAGGCAGCGCTCCAGCGCGGCGAGGTGCGCCTTGCGCCGGAACGTGCGGCGCAGCTCGTCGAGGTTCTCCTCCGCCTCGGACCCGAAGGTGCCCCGGTAGCCGGCGTCGGCGGCGAGCCCCGCGTTGATCTTGGCGCTGTCGTGGTGGTCGTCCAGCAGGATCCGCACCTCGCCGATGCCCTCGATCGCGCGCAGCGCGTCCTGGGCGTCGGAGGCCATGAGGTACGCGAAGTTCGGTGAACAGAACGCGGTGGGCAGCCGCAGGTGCACGGTGACCCCGTCGTCGTCGAGCACCACCGACCGCACGAAACCGAGATCGGTGATCGGCTCGTCCAGTTCGGGGTCGACCACGGTGCCGAGCGCGGCGAGCACGTCGCTGCCCGACACCGGTGCGGCCGTCACGACGACACCGCCTCTCGAGCTCCCGCCGCCACCTCCACGCCCTCCTGTCCGGCGGGCTCGGGCAGCCGCAGGTGTTCCGGAACGTCGATGTCGTAGAGCGCCGCGGCGTTGAGACCGAGGATCTTCTTCTTCTGCTCGATCGTGATCGGCGCGTATTCGGTCATGTCCTCGGGGATCTGGAAGTCCACGAACTTCTCGATCAGCCACTTCGGTGTCCACAGCGCGTAGTCGCTGGAGAACAGGATCTTGTCCTCGCCGAGCCAGTAGAGCAGTTCGCCGATGATCTGGGCGAAGTACCGGGGGCGGGTGTGGATGAACGGAATCGCCACGGCCAGACCGCCGTACACGTTCGATTCCTGGGTCGCGATCCAGCAGAAGTCCTCGAGCCGGGGCAGGCCCACGTGCTCGACGACGAACCGCAGCTCGAGGTAGTCGGTGGCGACCTTGTCCACGTCGGCGACGTCGAAGGCGTCCCGGTCGAGCGGGCGGATGGTCGGGCCCTTGTGCACGTGGATGTTCTTGATGCCCAGCTCGATGCACTCCTCGAGGTAACGCCTCGACCACGGGTCGTCGAGCTTGTATCCGCGGGAGTCACCGTGCCATTCGGCGGTGTACAGCTTGACGCCCTGAAGGTTCATCCGCTCGGCGTCCCGGCGCAGCTGCTCGAGTCCGGCCTCGCCGTGGCGGGGGTCGTAGGCATGGTTGTAGGTGAGCTTGTCCGGGTGCTTGCGGGTGAGCTCGAACGCCTCCTCGGTCTGCCCGAACCCGTTGTGGTAGAACTCGCTCAGCAGGGTGGCCTGGAAGATCGCATGATCCACGTGCCCGTCCACGAAGAGGTCCTTCATGAGGCGTTCGCCACCGTAGTAGGTGTAGGTGTCGTAGTCCCACACCTCCTCCTCGGGGCTGAGGTTCTTGTGGTAGTCGTAGAAGCAGTCGATGAACTGCCGTCCGTGCACGTTCTTCTGGTTCGACTCGCGGCCGTCCCAGATGTGCACGTGGCCGTCCACGATGAAGTACTGCTGGCCGTCCTTCTCGTACATCGCTTCCCTCGTTCTGTCGTGTGCCGGTGGTGGATCGGGAGCCGTCCGGGCCCGGCGGGCGGACCCGGACGGCTGCGGTCAGTGCGCCGTGAGATCGAATCCGATGTACTCGGCGGCGTCCTCGGGGCTGGCGAAGAGCATGGTCTTGTCGTCGAGATGCACCATGCGCCCGTAGTGGGTGGAGCTGATCTCCTCGAAGATCGATCCGTCGAAGTCCTCACCGAGGGCGTCGGTGAGCTCGGCGTAGTCGAATTCGAGGCGGTTCACGCCGTCGACGCGGATCATCGACGGGTACTCCGTCAGCTCCACTCCCTCCTTGGTTCCCATGACGTCGGCGACGACGCGTCCGATCGGGGTGTTCATCAGGGTGACGCCACACATGTTGGAGAACTCGGTGGCCGATCCGAATTGCATGCTCACTGGTCCAACTCCTTCGGGATGTCGAGCCCGAGATCCTCGAGCAGGGAACGGAACTTCGCCTCGGCGGCGTCGAGGCTGGAGGCGAACGTGACCGCCTTGTCCGCCGGCTGGGACCAGATCGGCTGCAGGGCGCGGGCCGCGTCGAGGCAGCGCGGCACCCACGTCGCCAGCCATGTCCCGAACAACTCCTTGTTCGACTCCCCGTGCTGCTCGTCGCGGACGAGCATCCGGAAGAGGTTGCGCGTGTAGGCGAGATCCCGGTCGTAGTCGTGCTCTCCGGTGCCGACGATCGTCGGCGTGATGTAGTCGCCGTTGCGGGCGGCGATCTGCATGATCAGTTCGGTGCGGAACAGCGAGCCGACGAGCTGCTCGAAGACGATGTTGGTGGCGAAGAGCAGCTCGCACCAGTCCGGCACCGCGGTCAGCCGCTCGACGACCTCGCGGGTGGGCTGCCATTCCGGCGCGGACTGCCAGACCTCCCGGTGGGCGGCCCCCTCGAACGGGATCCCGGCCTCGGACAGGTCGAGGTTGAACAGCGCCAGGTCCTGCGCGAACCGCATCTTGTGCGCCGCGTTGACCGCCACCGCGGTGTTGATCATGTTCGTGGGGCCGGAGCGCTGGATGGAGGTGAACACGTGCAGCGCCAGACCGTTCTCCGCGTGCATCCAGGCGCCGAGATTGCGCTCGATGAACTTCAGCCACGGCGTGTTCCAGCCGTCGTAGGCGCGGGCACGCTTGGCGTTCTGCAGGCACAGGTCCACCTGGCGCACGACCGCCGCGTTGTTGCGGTAGATCGTCTGGTCCCATTCCTCGTTGGGGTCGAGGAAGGCGTGCCAGTTCGACGACTTCGCGGTCGTCCATTCCTTGGGGTATCCGCCCGGCCCGTCGCCGAAGCCGTAGATCCAGCCCTGCGACAGGTGCCGTTCGGGATCGGGCTGCACGTCGACGGTGACGTCCTCGTACATCGTCGAGCGCTTCTTGGCGGGCGTGTAGTAGGTGAAGGTGCGGCTGCGGGAGCTGGGGAACTCAAGCGCGCCGGCCTCGGAGTCGGTGAACTCGATCTTCGGGAAACTGCGTTGCTTGGACTCGGTGGTTGCGGTCATCTCGTATCTCACTTCTGTCGGTGAAGGAGCGGTGTGGTTTCCTACGGCGCCTACTCGAAGGCCGGGCTGGTGAACTTGTCGTAGAAGATCTGGTCCTTCGGGGTGTTGTGCACCTCGAGCAGTTCCAGAGCCGCGTCGACCATGGGCGGTGGCCCGCACAGGTAGACCTCGCACCGGTGGATCTCCGGTTCGCGGCGGCCCACGACGTCGGTGACGTTGCCCTCCTCGACGTCCGGCAGGCCGGACGGTGCCGGCTCCGACGACTCCGAGAGACAGGGCGTGAACACGAAGTCCGTCAACGTCTTTCCCAGTTCGAGGATCTCGTCGACGTAGAACAGATCGGCCGGCGTGCGGGCACCGTAGTAGAACCGGACGGGTCGCGTGCTGCCGGTCTCGCTCAGGTGCCGCAGGAGCGAGAGGATCGGGGCCATGCCGGCGCCGCCGCCGATGAAGACGATCGGCAGGACGTGACCGTCCTTGATGGTGAAGGATCCGTAGGGCCCGGTGAGCGCGATCTCGTCGCCCACCGCGATACCGTCCTCGAGCAGGCCGGCGAACTTTCCGCCGGGGTACTTCTTGACGAGGAACTCGACGTGTCCCGGCGTCGATCGGGTCGTCGCCATGGAGAACGACCGATGTTCCTCGGTTCCCGGTATCTGCAGGTCCGAGTACTGACCCGGTTTGAAGTCGTACTCCGTGGGTTCGACGGGCTGCAGTTGCAGCGACACGATGTCCTTGGTCATCGGCTCGATCGCGGTGATCCGGGTGCGCACCTCCTGGATGGGGATACCACCCAGGAGTTCGTCCTCGTCGAAGTTGAGCAGTTCGATGGTGCAGTCGCTGTAGGCCGTCGAACGGCAGAGCAGCACGTGCCCCTCGTCGGTCTCGGCGTCGTTGCAGGCGAACGTCGAGTAGTCCTCCATCTGGATGTCGCCGTCGAGGACGAAGGACTTGCAGGCCGAGCAGCGACCCTCGCGGCAGCCGTGCATCAGGTGGATGCCCTGCCGGAAGGCGGCGTCGAGGATGTACTCGTCCTCGCCGACCTCCATCTCGATGTCGACGGGCTCGAAGTTGATACGGTGCGTGTCGGCCACGGGGGTGTCTCCTGGGCTCGTGAATTTCTGTGCTGGTGGTGTCGGCGGGCGGCGCCGGGATGTGGTGCGGCGCCGCCCGCCGGGCCCGGTGTCAGAGCGGCGTGGCGCCGGCGCGGTACTCCGCGATGTGCGCTGCGCGCTCCTCGTCCGTCATCTGGTTCAGCAGGACGTTCGGGCTCTGGAAGGTGTTGCCCCGCACGTCGTCGAGGGTCCACATCTTCTTCGGGTCGAGATCGAGGTGCGGCTGGCCGACGAGGGTCTTGCCGTCGTCGCGCACATACCCGAGGTCCTGCACGATGTCGGCGAGATCCTTGTCGTGGTGCAGGGTCTCCCATTCCCGGAAACCGGTGAGACGGCCCATGTTCGGCGTGGGCCGGCCCTCGTACTCACCGCGGAAGGCGACCGCGTCGGTCCAGTAGCACGTCTCCGAGCAGTAGGTCCGCCACTGGTCGTCGACCTTCTCCACGACCATGTCCTCGCGGACCAGGGCCGGCACCATGCAGGTCCAGCAGCGGTGCGGGTACTGGTATCCGACTTCCTCGAACGCGATCGGCTTGTTGCGGCCGGGGTAGGCGAGGCGGTTGTAGTTCTCCCACCACTTGCCGAACTTGGAGTACCAGCCGGGGTACTTCTCCTCGAACCACTCGAAGTCCGCGTCGGTCATGGCGTCGATCCGCCAGTAGTTCACCGGCCAGCCCGTGGCGAAGAACCGGGCCACCTCGTGGACGTAACCCTTCTCGGTGATGCGCTTCCACGCCTCCTCGACGAGATCGTGCGGAATGGTGAGCCCGTACTTCTCGAGGGGGAGCAAGGTAGCTGCGGTAGTAGTCGTCGTAGATCCACCGCCGCCACATCTCGGCGTAGCTCTCGCGGTCCTTGCGGCGGTCCTTGGTGCCGTATTCGATGAACGTGCCGATCGCGGCGTCGACCACGCAGTGGTTGTTCCACCAGGCGTAGCGCAGGTCGCGTTCGAGCAGCGGCCGGTTCCGCTCGTCGGCCAGGGCCATGAGCAGGATCGAGTAGCCGTTGGAGATGTGGCGCGACTCGTCGGACTGCACCGAGTGGAACACGGTGGGCAGCAGGTAGTCACCGTTGGCGGCGGCCTCGTCGGGCATCGCCACGAACAGGGTGTTCGTGAAGGCGGTCTCCGCGACCACGGTCAGGTAGATGTTGGCCGCGGTGATCGCGTCACCGGTGATGAAGCCCTCCCCGAACTGCCGGCCGATGGTGCCCGCGTAGTTGTTCGCGAACGCCTTCTCGGTCATGTCGAACCCGGCGGGATCGATGTAGTTGTTCATGTAGAGCTTCTTGAGGTTCATCTGGATCGTCGAGTGCCGGACCTCGTCGATCATCTGCACCGCGAGACCGTTGTGGATCTCGGGGTTGGGCACCGCGTCGATGGCCATCGGCATCGCGCGGGCCGCGGAGATCTCCGGGAACGGGATGATCGAGAGGAACAGCTTCTGCCACTCCAGCCAGCGCTGCTGGACCTGGCGGAACATGTTGCCGCGGATCGCGCCGTCCATCGCGCCGTAGACCCGGTTGTCCTTCTCCTCCTCCATGGGGAAGTAGGACCGCATGATCTGCTTGAGAGGGTCCTTCTTGGGGGCCTTCTCGAACGTGTAGTCGGTGCCGAAGCGGGTGGCCGGCGTCGCGAACGTCGGTTCCCACGTCAGCTCGGTGATCTTTGCATGGGCCTTGGTCAGGCTCTGCCTACTCAATGTGCGCCTCCTGGATCGGGAGCCGGCTCTGTGCCAGCCGTGGACGGTGGGGTGTGGGTGCCGATACAACCCCGGTGTGCAACCCCGATCTGTCTCAATGTGAGACTCAGGTCACAATCGATGTGATTACCTTTGCTCTTGCGAGATCCGAGGAGAAGGTGGCGTGACAACTCCGGACGACCGGGAGATCGAGGTGGGTGAACACAACCGGAGCGGGTCCCGGGACGGGCATTCGCTTCAGGAATCGGGCGAATCGGTCCGTGCGGGCGACTTCCCCGATCTCGGCGATCGGCGGGTCCGCAACTGGCTGCGGGTGTCCTGGGTGCGTTCCCGGGAGGCCAAGGTCGACGCCGATCGCCCGGCCGCGGACTACGTCGAAGCCCTTCCCACCGACACCGTCCTCACCCGGGCGGCCCGGCCGGTGCTGCGCGCGTTGGCGGCGGAGATCGAGAACGAACCGGTGAGCCTGATCCTCACCGACGGCAAGGGCACCGTGCTCAGCCGTTACGGCGGCGACCGTCGCCTGCTCGGCGCGCTGGACCGGGTCCACCTCGCACCGGGGTTCCGGTACTCCGAGTCCCAGGTCGGCACCAACGGCATCGGCACCGCGCTCGAGGTCGGCGCGCCGCTGCTCATCCGGGGCGACGAGCACTACAGCGGGCATCTGCGCAAGTTCTCCTGCGCGGGCGCACTCGTGACCCATCCCGTCACCGGGGCCCTGCTCGGCGTGGTGGACCTGACCACCGAGGCCGAGAACACGAACTCGCTGCTGCTCTCGTTCGCCAAGCTCGCCGCCACCCGCATCCGGGAGCGGATCCTCGAGGACGCCAACGAGCTGGACCGGGCGCTGCTGCACGACTACCACGCGGCATGCCAGCACTCGGGCCGTCCGGTCATCGCGATCGGCGACGAGGTCCTGATGATGAACGCCCTCACCCAGCAGCGGTTCGACTCGCGCGACCAGGCCGCGATCATCGACCGGACCCGCGACGCGCGGGGACGGCACGAGCCGTTCACCCTGCTCGCCGACCTGCCGAGCGGGACCACGGCCCGGCTGTCCTACCAGCCCACCTTCGTCGACGACCGGCTCGCCGGCGGGGTCGTGCGGATCAAGGAACAGGTCGCCCGGAGCCGGTCCACCCGGGCCGTCGCCCCACCCGCGCCGCGCGCCCTGGCCGGCCGCAGCGCCCAGTGGCAGCGCACCGTCGAAGGCGTCGTCGAGGCGTGCCGGCGCGGCGAATGGCTCGTCCTCGACGGTGAGCCGGGCGTCGGGAAGGCCGCCCTGATCCAGGCGGCGCACGACCACGTCCGGTCCGGGCACGCCCTGACGGTCCTCGACGCGGTCCAGCTCGACGGCGACGAGCTGCCCGAACGCGCGGCTGCGACCCTCGACGACGGTGGCGACCTCGCCGTGCTGCACGCCCACGTCCTCGGCGACGACCAGTTCGCGGCGCTCGAGTCGTTCCTGCAGGCCGTCGCCCAGGACACGCGCGCGCCCGCGCCGTGGGTCGCCCTGACCATGCAGCCGCCGCAGAGGCAGAGCGACACCCACGCGCTGCTCCGCCTCTTCCCGAAGACGATCTCCGTTCCCCCGCTGCGGCATCGACTCGAGGACGTGCCCGACCTGGTCCGGTTCCTGCTCGACGCCGCCGGCGCCTCCGGCCTCACGCTCTCCCCGGCCGCGGCGAACCAGCTCATGCGGCTGTCGTGGAGCGGCAACGTGACCCATCTGCGCGGCGTCCTCGACGAGCTCTGCCGGCGGCGGCGATCCGGGACCGTCGAGCCGGCCGACCTGCCCGCCGAGTGCCGGGCGACGACCCGCCGGAGTCTGACCCGGCTCGAGTCCCTCGAGCGGGACGCGATCGTGGAGGCGCTGGCGCTGCACGGCGGCGACAAGGTGGCCGCCGCGAAGGCCCTCGGCATGTCGCGGGCGACGATCTACCGCAAGATCCGAGAATTCGGCATCACCCTCTGATTCCGAGTGTGCGTGTCAAATTGAGACGACGGGACACTGCTCCGCACGAAACACTGCTGAGCGCAGAGACGTTCACCCCACCGGGGTGACCAGACAGGAGTGATCGATGACCGACCACAACGGACTCACCACCGCTGCCGGCGCACCTGTGCCGGACAACCAGAACAGTCTCACGGCCGGGGCCCGCGGACCCATGCTCCTCCAGGACGTGTGGTTCCTCGAGAAGCTCGCGCACTTCGACCGTGAGGTGATCCCCGAACGGCGCATGCATGCAAAGGGTTCCGGCGCGTTCGGCACCTTCCGCGTCACCCACGACATCACGCGGCACACCCGGGCCGCGCTGTTCTCCGAGATCGGCAAGCAGACCGAGGTGTTCGTCCGGTTCTCCACCGTCGCCGGCGAGCGCGGCGCCGCCGACGCGGAACGCGACATCCGCGGCTTCGCCGTCCGCTTCTACACCGAGGAGGGCAACTGGGACATCGTCGGCAACAACACCCCGGTGTTCTTCTTCCGCGATCCGCTCAAGTTCCCCGACCTCAACCATGCCGTGAAGCGCGATCCGCGGACCAACCTTCGCGACCCCGAGAACAACTGGGACTTCTGGACCAATCTGCCGGAAGCCCTGCACCAGATCACGATCGTGATGTCCGACCGCGGCATCCCCGACGGCTACCGGCACATGCACGGATTCGGTTCGCACACCTTCTCGTTCGTCGATGCCGCGGGCGCCCGGTCGTGGGTGAAGTTCCACTTCCGCACCCAGCAGGGCATCCGGAACCTCACCGACGAGGAGGCCGCGGCCGTGATCGCCGGCGACCGCGAATCCGCCCAGCGGGACCTGTACGAGGCGATCGAGGCCGGGAACCACCCGAAATGGACGCTGTACGTGCAGATCATGCCCGAGGCCGACGCGGCGACCTACCGCTACCACCCGTTCGACCTGACCAAGGTGTGGTCCAAGAAGGACTATCCGCTCCTCGAGGTGGGGGAGCTGGAGCTGAACCGCAACCCGGACAACTACCACGCCGACGTCGAGCAGGCCGCGTTCTCCCCTGCGAACGTCGTCCCGGGCATCGGGTTCTCGCCCGACCGGATGCTGCAGGGCCGGCTCTTCTCGTACGGGGACGCCGCACGCTACCGGCTCGGCGTCAACCACCACCAGATCCCGGTGAACTGCCCCCGGGCCGCCGCCCACGTGAACTCCTTCCACCGCGACGGCGCGATGCGGGTGGACGGCAACCAGGGCAGCGTCCCGAGCATCGAGCCGAACTCGTACGGCCGATTCCAGGAGCAACGCGGGTACGCCGACCCGGCGCTGACCGTCGGTGCCGTCGCGGACCGGTTCGACTACCGCGCAGACGACGACAACTATTTCGAGCAGCCCGGGATCCTGTTCCGCGCCATGACCGCCGAGCAGCAGACCGTGCTGTTCGAGAACACCGCGCGCGCGATCACCGGGGCATCGGTGACGACGATCGAACGGCACATCGCCAACTGCACGCAGGCCGATCCGGCCTACGGTGAGGGAGTTCGCAAGGCCTGCGAGGCACTGGGGGCGTTGTGAGCGACCGGTGATCCGTCCGGCAGCCGCGCAACCCTCGGTCGTTCGCCGCGTCGAGTGCCGACGCGGCCGACCGGCGGGCGCGCGGCTGCCGGCCCGGGCGGCTCAGCCCAGCCAGTCCAGCACCGCGGCCGCGGTCCACGACTGCTGCATGCTGCCGAGCGGCTCGCCGGTGAACGGCTCGTAGTACTCCGCGAACGAGCCGTCGCTCGCCTGCCGCAAGCCCTCCGCTCGCAGCAGATGGGCGCGCTCCGCCCAGCCGCGGCGGGCGAACGTCCACGAGAACAGCCACGTCATCACCGGCCACACCGGTCCCCGCCAGTACTCGCGCGGACGGAAGTCCCGGGAGACGGGGGACGTCGAGGGTGGCACGGCGTAGCGCAGGTCGGGGTGCCCGCAGAACTTCGGGCCCTCGAAGGTGCGCAACAGGGCCCGTTCGGTGCCGCGGGGCAGACCCCCGCACAGCAACGGCGCGAACATCGCGATCGTGTCGGTGGCCATCCAGCGGCCGCTGCGCAGGTCGAAGTCCTTGGCGGCGCCGGTACGCGGATCGGTGGTGTCGAGCACGCCGCGACGGAACCGGTCCGCGTACTCGTGCAGCTCACGCACGTCCGCATTCGGGCGCGAATGCTCCTCCCCGATGACGGCGAGCACCTCGCACGCCAGCGCGAACACGGCACTGACGAACACGTCCTCGACGGCGAAGCTCATGGCCGTGGCCAGGGCGTCGTCGTCGTAGCGCACCTCCTTCATCTCCTCGAGCAGCCACAGGTAGCGGGCGTACTCGGCGTCGGTGGGCCGCTGACTCGCGTCGCCGACATGGGCGAGGTCCTCGCGCCGGAACGTCGGCACCGCCCCCGCGACGACGTTGGCGTACGCCGCGTCCCACCGGGGCGAGTTGTCCATGCCGGATTCCCAGCCGTGGTAGAGCGCGATGCGGCCGTTGCCGTCGAGGTCGCGGGCCCGGGCCAGCCACCGGTGCCAGCGCACCAGGTCGGGCCAGCGACGGTCCAGGAACTCCTCGGCGACGGCACGGGTGGTGCGCCCGTGCCGTCGGCTGTGGTCGAGGATCCGCTGCACCGCGATGGCGTGCACGGGTGGCTGGGTGATGCCGGAGGTCTGCGGCCCCTGCGGGGCAGCGGCGGCCAGGTCGGTGCAGGCCCACCGCGCCGGTCCCGGAAAGTAGCCGTCCACCCCGCTCGCGAACACGATGTGCGGGATCATGCCGTTTCGCCACTGCGCGGAGAGCAGGGTGTCGAGTTCGACGACGGCCCGCTCGACGCTCAACGGGGCCAGCCCCACCGCGACGAACGCCGCGTCCCAGCTCCACATGTGCGGGTACAGCTTCGGGGCGGCGCTGGTCATCGTGCCGAGGTCGTTGCCGCGCAGCAGATAGGCAGCCCGCGCGGCGAGCTGGGTGTGGGTGAATCCGCGGTCCGGCATCGCATCATTGTGCGACCGGTCCGGCGTGGGCGCGCGCCGAGAGCCGGCCGGGCCGCCGGAAATCGGACAGCCACACACGTCCCGACCGGTGTCGATGTCCGAAACCGAGGAAGATGTCAGGAACCTGCGCGCGGCGCCGACGCCGTGAATCGTCCCTGGTTTCATTGAGGGTGAGCCAGATATCCCGGAAGGATCACCCCAGACTCATCATGGCGAACTACAAGTACCCTCAGGAACTCCGTGAGCGAGCGACCCGACTCGCCGTCGAAGCC